>Ga0070749_10000191_pt1 | contig 38284 bp, 57 predicted proteins | sample VirMetDEL_Nov_18_FD_75180 | JGI IMG/M metagenome (GOLD analysis project Ga0070749, IMG submission 75180) | Aqueous microbial communities from the Delaware River and Bay under freshwater to marine salinity gradient to study organic matter... | ecosystem: Environmental > Aquatic > Marine >...
AAAAGCAACGTATGTCGGTAGTGGATGGCTCAAGGTGTTCGAGATCGGCGGGAAGGTGCTGAACCTGTCAATCAAGAAGGAGGCAATCGACCAGCTTCCGGTTGACAAGTACGGGAACGTCTATCTCACCGCAGGAGCGAGGAAGGAGCCTGATGAGAAGTCAAAGGCAACGCATTGGGTGGCGGTGGATGACTACCGCACTCAGAAGGCGAAGGATGACCTGCCCTTCTGATGATATGCCCCCGTTGCGGTAATCGGTTCACACCCGAAGAAGAATGGAAGGTGATATGTAGCAGGGAAGATTGGGGCTGTGCCGATGAAGTGGATCTGTACGATACGGAGAGCATGAAGCTGTGGCGGGGGCTGTTTCTGATTGTCAACTCGAAAGCGTATGAGGACCATCTGATTGACTGGGCAGACTCTAAGGGTGCAGATATGCTCTTAGACCTCATCTGGAAGCACAAGGACAAGAACACAAAGATACAGTGGATGCTGAAGAAATCGAAGGAGGTAGTATGACCCTCGACCTGTTCACAGACGCGCCCTACGGTGGGCATCCGGGGTATCAGAGAACCAAGACCTCCATCGAAGCCGCAAGGAGGATGACGAGGGCTGAGACCCTGAGGGAGAAGGTGCTGGAAGCCCTGAAGGAAAGACCGATGACCCCAGATGAGTGCGCTGAAGTCTTGGGGGAGAAGTGGTGGACGATACGCCCCAGGTTCACGGAGTTGAAGGATATGCAGAAGATCAGGGAAACGGGGAGTGTCCGAGCGAATGAATCCGGCAGGAACGCGGCGGTGTGTGAGGTGGTGAATGGCTAAGAGGTTCACAGACACAGAGAAATGGAAGCGGGTCTGGTTCATGGAGCTATCCCCGGTACATAAGTGCCTCTGGTCGTTCATCCTTGACAACTGCTCGACGGGCGGGATCTGGGAAGTTAACTGGAAATCAGCCGAGTTTCACATAGGGGCCAAACTCCCCCTGGAGGCGGTAAGAGAGGCGTTTAGCAAACAATTCGTGGAGTTGGACGGAGGGAAGCGGTGGTTCATCATGGACTTCGTGAACTTCCAGTATGGTGCATTGAACCAAAATAACCCCGCGCACAAAGGGGCTATCAAGGAGCTTCAAAGGTACTCCCTTCTTGACGATGAACTCTCTATCTCCTTGCCAACCAATCTTTTAGAAGCTCCTTCAAAGCACCTTCCAAGCCCCTCCGAAGGGACTAAGGATAAAGGTAAAGATAAGGGTAAAGGTAAAGAAGAAGCAAAAGATAAGATTGAGCGAGTTTCGGAGTTTGTTTCCATGTCAACCGGGGAAATCGGGAAACTCACGGAGATGCTTGGGGAGAAGCGGTACAGGCGCGCTGTGGAGATTCTTGATAACTACAAGGGGGCGAACGGGAAGCGATACAAGTCTGATTACAGGGCTATTTTGAACTGGGTGGTCGGGAGACTGGAGGAGGAGGAAGCGAAGAAGGGCAAGCCCGTACCCAAACGCGCTTCCTACTGCGATAAATGCGGAGAGGAGGGACACCAGGGGTACAAGTGCCCGAAGGTCAGGTACGGAGACCCCAACAAGGCCGCAGAGGGCATCCGTAGCGTAATCGAATCACTGAAATTACAGGGAGGCGAGCAATGAACTTCAAACAAGCCTGTAAGTCTTTGGCGGAGATGGAGCCGGGGAAGTTTAGGTGCGGGGAGCACATTTTTGAATGGACGAAGAACGACAAGCCGGACTTTTTCGGTATTGACGATTTCCTGAATCACTGCCGCCCAGAATATCCCACTCAAGATGACATCGACTCCATTCTGGCAGAGGTGGGGTGGGAGTATAGCCTTGATAAGTGTTATGGTTGGCACGCATCTATTTGGCGTGTCGGGGCGAAGATAGTCGGAGAGGATGGGGATTATCCCGGTCCACACATTGTTCCGGTTATCATTACGGGGGCGCATCCCACCAAACTCGAAGCGGCCCAAGCCGCGCTGATCGCAGTTGTCGAAGAACTGGAAAGGAGGAAGAAGTGAATCCGAACCAAGCGCATGAAGAGGCCGCCAACCTTGAAGGACTCAGGCATCTGGCAATCTGGCTCGAAGGGTTGAAGAAAGGGCAGGGAGGTAGCCTGAATCCACTCGGAGCAATCGTGCTTGAAGATTTGTGGAAGGCGATCCGCGAGTTGGAGGATAACCGAAGAAAGGCGAAGATGATACCATGACCGTATCCAGAGAAGTCGCAGAGAGGTTGAAGAAGGCGGGGGTGGAGTTTGAAGGTGTTGAGATGGGGTACGCACTACTGCATGGGAGGGTAGTGGTGGTATATGCCAATATGAATATGTCCAAGAAGGAATTGCTCGCCCCCGCCCCCATGCTCCACGACCTGCTGATGACGGAGGAAGCAAAGGAGTTGGAGATTGGTTTAGATGTGTTGGTTTCGGGGTGGTTCAGGGTGGAGGATGCCGATAGTGGTAATATCGAACACCTTGAAAACTTCCAGCAAGCCCTTGACCACATTGGCAACCTCATCGCAGAACAGAAGGAAAGGAAAGGGAAATGAAACTCGACATAGCTAAGATACGGGAGAGGGCGGAGAATCATCTGAACAAAGGGCTTCCGTTCAGCGACCCATTACTGGTTCGGGAGGCGTTGAGGGTTGCAGACGAATCCATCCTCTCCCTCTGCGATGCGCTTGAAGAGGCGGTGAAGGGTATGTGCGACACGGAGGACAACTGCGGGGAGTGCAACGAGAAGCTCGCCCGCATCTCCGCAAAGCTGAAAGGAGAAAAGTGATGGACTTACACGAGAAGATTTCTGATATGATTGTACAGGCTACGCAAGAAAGGAGCCACTACTACGTCAAGTCCCTTTTCGTTGAGGTGAAGGATGCGCTCACCGAACTCCAAGCCGAGAACGAACGGCTGAAGGAGGTGCTACGAGAGTTTGACCTACACGCTGGACATCGTGTTGGGTCGAGAATCCAGAAACTTGTTTCGGAGGCGTTGAATGGAAAGTAAGAAATTGCTCCCCTGTCCCTTCTGCGGTGGGGAGGCTCAGATTGACCGCCTTACGGATAGTGAGGGTATCCCGTTAGACGAGTATGGCGTTAGTTGTGTTCCATGTAATTTCGGGCTTGAGGTGATGAGAACGCCAGAGGATTGCAGGGTTGCATGGAATCGCAGGAGCGACAAGTCCGGCCTACTCCGGGCGGCTGAGATTGGCAAACAGGTAGGTATGGAGTGTTTCGACCCTGACGGTGGGTGCGAAATGGACGGAGAGAAAGCCGTCCACGATGAATACTGCAAGGCGTACCGGGACGGCGCAGATGAAGCCGTCCGCAGGATCAGAAAGGAGGCAGAGGGATGAACTACAAAGAACTCGTCCTCTTGGTCAGGCCGGGGGCGGTGGAGAAGATGGGCGGTATCATCGACGAGAACCGCAGAGTCATCGGGCATAACTGGCAATCCGCTTTTGAATCTCTCCCCGCATGGGAACAAGCGAAGGCTTACGTGCTGGACAAGTGGCCTGATGCGGTGGTGATGCGGGAATGGGATTTTACAAAGTTCGTCATCCTGAGTGGACTATTCAGCATGGACCTACCATCGAAGGAACTCGGCAAAGGCGACGCCCCCGAATCCGCATGGCTCGATGCTGAGAAGAACCTGAAATGAAACTCAAACGAAAGACAGCATATAAGGGACGGTGTGAATGTGGGAGGCCGATGAGGGCTTATGCTGAAACCTGTATCAGGTGCGAAAGGGAAGTCGATAAGCACAGGAGGATCTTGCGGGAAAGCCTACCCTGGTACTTACAACCGGACCCTGTTTCGACATCGAAGAAGGAGAGGAATGTCTATCGGAAGTATCACCTGTGATATACGGTCCGGCGTCTGTTCAGGGACCGCTTCAAGAGCCTACTATTTCAGGAAGTCCAGATACAACGCATGTTCCCACTGTTTCAATAGTCTGATAGAGGAGAAGAAATGCGACGCGGCCCCCGCCTCAGAAGATTTGTCATTACCTGTGAAACCTGTAAAACCGCGTGGCCTACATCGAAACGGACTACCCGGTTTTGCGAGACTTGCAGGCTTGAACACATGCGGGAGTATTCGCGTCAGTACCAACGGAAGAAAGCGAAAGGGGTGAAGGTCGAACGCAGGCCAGTGAGGGAGAGGGATGGCTACGAGTACATCTTTCTGGATGGCAACCGGATGGACTGGGAGAAGATGCCGCAAGCCATAATCGACCGCCACCTTGCGGAGCTTGGATATTACGAGACTTGACTTTAGTTTGCTAAGTGCATATATTGGATTGCAAATTTCCCGCAAGTCCCGCGTCAATAGCTCTCCCTAACGGGAGCGACAGTCAGAAACGGGTTTGAGTAATCAAGCCTCCCGCAGTACAGAAACCTAAGCCGAAGAAAGTAACACCACCCGTACCGAAGCCCTCGCGCCGAGCGGAATCATACCGCCTGGACAGGGGGCTTCGTATGATTTCGAGGTACGGCAGATGAAGGCCCGCAAGAAAATGGGCCGCCCCTCCAAGTACAAACTCCCCACGAACGAGACTAATGTCGACAAGTTCCTGTCGGGTATCGAATTAGGTCTCTCAGAGGAGTCCTGCGCTGAACTCATCGGTGTATCCCCCTCAACGATAGGGGAATGGAAGAAGAAGCACCCGGACTTTTCGGAGGATATAAAAAGGAAACGGGGCGAGGGGAAAGTCTGGGTCTCCGCTCAACTCAGGGAGGCGATCAAGAACGGTGCAAAGAGAGGGAATGGAACGGCGGCCTTCTTCTGGCTGAAGTCGAGGACTGAGGAGTTCAGGGAGAAGCACCCGGAGATTGATGCAAACACAGCAGAACTCAAGCGCATTTCAGCCTTATTTGCCGGCCAGATGGTTTCCCTTGCCGGAGCGGGCCGAGCGACACCCCCAGATCCTGAGATACCGAAATGAGCCTAAGCGGTTCAAGATCGTTCACGCTGGCAGAAGGTCATTCAAGACTGAGATAGCTAAACGGACGCTGGTAGCTGAGGCGATGTCGAGGCCGGGGGTTTCGTTGTTCTTTGGTGCGCCGACGAGAGATCAGGGAAAGCGGATAGCATGGGAGGACATCAAGGCTCTCACACCATCCTGGGTGGTGAAGCGAATATCAGAGACCGATATGCGCTTGCAGTACGGGAACGGCTCTGAGATATGGGTCTTAGGCTTCGACCGACCTGAGAGGTTTGACGGTAAGAGCCAATGGCACGGCGGGATACTCGATGAATATGCCGACATGGATGAAGCGGTCTGGGGGGAGCATGTTGAGCCAGCCATCAGGGATACGAGGGGTTGGGTTTGGTTTGTAGGAGTACCGGAAGGAAAGAATCATTACTTCGAGCTTCTTGACAGATACAGGGACAATCCTCAATGGGGTGAATATAGCTGGAAGTCAGCGGATGTCATGGGCGCGGAGGAGATCGCTGAGGCGAGGGCGCACTGTGACGAACGGACCTTCCGGCAGGAATACGAGGGCAGCTTTGAAACGTATGATGGGCTGGCTTACCCGTACCATGACAGGGATACTCACTGTTATCGGGCTGATTACGACCCTCGCGTACCTGTTATTCTGTGTTGTGATTTCAATATTGACCCTTGCCTTTGGCTCTTCGGGCAGGACAGCCCGGAAAGAACCTACATCTCCGGAGAGATCCGACAGCAACGAACTGACATCTGGAAGATGTGCAACGAAGCCAAGTCCAGGCTCGATGAGTACACAGGAGGAAACGCCCGTAGTGTCAGGCTTCGGATATACGGAGATTATCAGCACGGGACTGCCCGTGGCCTGTCTGCGACAGCCGGTAGCTGGGAGATTATTGAGTCTGAGTTTGCTGGATGGAATGTTGATATACGGAAGCGACCAAACCCCCGCATTTTGGACCGTGTTAACTCCACTAACTCAAGGATGCGAACAGCAAGCGGAAGTGTACGATTTGGGTATTCCCCCGACTGTGTTGAACTGAGGAAGGATTATGAGATGGTGAGCATGGGGGATTTCACGAAGGCAGATCAGGGGCAGAGAACACACGCCTGCTCTGCCGTGGACTACATGATAAACTACGAGTATCCGGTAGCAGGAAGGGCGACGTGGCGCGCAGTCTAATCCTCGCCTGCCTGCTCCTTGTGTCCTGCTCAGACGATATAACAATCGTCGGCAGTGGCCCTGTGCCGACCGACCTCGAACTCAGGTACTATGATGTCAGGTGGGCTGAAGATATGGGCGACGGTTTCTGGGTTGCTTACAGCTACGGGCATCTGATAAACACCGGAGACAGAGCGATCACGGTAACGCCGGGGCTTGAACTGAGGTACGATACAATCGAGGGGGAGACATTCCAGACTGCATACGGGGTGACGGGGAACGTCTTTCTCTCCATCCCTCCGTTTGAGGGGTTAGAAGATACTGTCACCGTGCTGAACCCTGGAGAGGGTGCGGACTTCTCTGTTGTGACGATTCCGTTCCAGAGGAATGACCGTAACATCTACGGCTATTCCATATTCCAGGTGGAAGTGCGCTAAATGTTCAACTTCACTCCGATAGCACCGCTGTTCCGGTCCGTAGCCGGACAAGACTTGTCGAGGGCTTTGTACCTCGCAGAAAGCGATACGCTCCAGAAGATCCAGCAGTCAAGGAGGGAGTGCCTTGATTACTACCGCAATGAGGTATTAGCCGAGCATGGGGGTCAGGATGCTTATCTCAAGGACTTCTTCCGGACGTTCGACCATGAGAAGCACGCATGGGATGAACCCGCCAAGCTGGACAGCCTGCTGTCTCATGTCCCGATTACCGCCCAGCTCGTTGACCTGAAATCGAGGATCTATCTCGAACAGCCGGAGCGGAAGGTAGTGAAGGCAGGCTCAAAGCCTGAGGTGGCAGACAAGTACACCGAACTCCTGAAGAAGTCGGGATGGTTCCCGTTCAGCAAGGTGGTAGAGCGACACACACAACTGCTCTCTGATGTGGCTGTCGGGGTGTTCGTGAAGAACGGCAAGCTCCAGTTCGTCCTGATACCGGAATACTACCCGATCTTCGATGAGGATGATGAGCTTCAGATTGAGCCTACTGGGGTTGTCTATCCCACCGCCCTGAGAGCGAAGGACGGAAGCCAGATCTGGGTACACTGGGACGCAAGTGAGAAGCGGAAGATTGACGCTCTGGGGAATATCGTAAGCACAGAGCCTAACCCTTACGGGGTGTTCAACTTCTTCTTCCCTCGCAGGGCTTACCCTGTTGAGAGCCATATCGACCAGCCGAGGACGGACCTTGTGGTGCAGAACCGTGAGATCGATATGGCGGTATCTGCGCTGAATCAACTGCTCCACTACAACGGGTTCAAGCAACTGGTGGTGGTCGGGGATACCGATGATACGGTCAAGGAGTTCAAGCTGGGCAATAAGCACGTCCTGAAGATCAAGCCTGTTGAGGGGGTGGGAGCGGGGTCGCTTCAGGCTTATCCATTGGATATGCAGGCCAACTTCAGTGAGCATATCGAGGCTATCAAGTTCCAGATGGAACTGGCCTCGAACACCATGAACCTGAACTTCAACTGGTCGATTGACACAGGCCAGGTATCATCTGGGAGAGCCTTGCAGATCAAGAACGTGCGAGACCTCGAGGACAGGGAGGCGCAGATCGAGATTATCGAGGAGTACATAGAAGCCCCCCTGTACCGCATTGTCTCTGCGATGGGCGGGAAGTTCGGGCTTCCGGCTATCGAGAAGGGTGAGTTGATTGCAGACTTCGCAGAGCAGGACAGCGGCTTTACTTCGGTTACTGACGAGATAGCATGGCGGGAGTTCATGCTGGCGAATGGTGTTATCTCAAGGCTTGACCTCATCCTTGAGGAGAACCCGGACCTCACGGAAGAGGAAGCGGTCAAGAAGCTCGATGACAACATGAAGATCAACAGTCTGGGCAAGTCAGACGAAGAAACCATCCTTGCGATACTGAGGGACGAAGATGCACCAAGCGGAAAAGCTGATGAGAAGGAACCTGGAGGAGAGGCAGAAGGTCCAGGCGAGGGCGAAGGAGGAATCAGAGACCTTGTTGCCGAAGGTGAAGAAGGTAGCTGAGAAGCTGAATATCTCTGACCTTCGTACCTTCCGCGAGAGGTTGCCTCTGATACTGGAGACCGTAGCGAAGCATGAGGCGAAGAAGTACACGAAGGATATTGTGCTTTCAGCGAAACGAGGAGCGGAACTGACCCGTGCAATTCAGGGCTGAGATACAGACCGATATTGACCTGAGCAAGATCGCTGAGGGGCTTATCATCCCCGAAGTGGTGATGAAGGACATCGGCCTTGCCTACCGGAAGTACCGTGAGGAGAAGATGCGGTCCGGGTTGAACCTGAATGACCTAAGCCCCATGACACCCCTGAAGGCTAAGACCATCGAACGGAAGCGGAAGAAGGGTAGCAGAAGCCCCCAGACTCCACTCATAGACACAGGCAATATGTCGAGGGGAACGACCATCAGGCCGGGAGCGGGGTTCCTCGAAGTGACGCAGGGAACAACGAGGTCAGAGGTACAGGCGTTTCATCAACACGGAGAGGGGAACCTTCCTCAGAGGGTGTCCCTTTCATGGAATCAGGACTTCCTGAACACGAAGGTAAAGCCGATCATCAGGGCGTACCTCCAGAAGCTGGCACAGAACGCGAAGAGGCGTATCAGTGGCGGATGAGAAGGATCTGGTGAAGGCGGTCAACCTCGTGCTCAGGCAGAACGGGTACTTGCCTCATGCACTGGAAGCGGCATCGAAGCGGACGGTTATCGACGTGGAAGAGTACATTATGCGCCGTTTGATTGCGGGGGCTTCTGAGGGTGTGATACTTGATGAACTCATGGAGAGTCTGGATGACAAGCTATCGAGAGTATTCAGCGGCTACCCGACACAGGTCAAGACCGCCATTACCGGGGCAGTCAATATAGCAAGCACCAACGGTATGATCGCTGAGATACTGTCGGGTCAGTCCGCTGGAGAGTTCACGGGTGAGAAGTTCCGCTGGCAGTCCAATGGTAAGAACGTCTGCCCTGATTGCGCTGAGAGGCACGGTAGACTGGAGACAATGGAGACCTGGACTACGGTCGGCCTTCCGGCTGAGTTCGGGTCGAGATGCGGGGCAAATTGCCAGTGCATGATTGTCCCTGAAGATACCCCTGAATTGAGTCCGATACTTGTAGGAGTGGGGCCTGTTGTCCAGTAAAGTCATAGAGTTCATCAAAGCATACTGCCTTGCGAAGAAGTACGGGAAGATCGTGCTTCACGTTGAGGCGGGGGTCATTACGAGAATTGTAACAGAGGAAAGCATCAAGCTGTAACCATAGCGACATAAGACGCTATCAGAACAACTGAGGCGAGTATAGACCAGAGGGTCTTACTCGCCTTTTTCATTTCAATCACAGGCTCGGAGGAGCAAAGTAATGGCGGAAGCCGAAACAAAACAACCGGAGCAGGAAAGCTCCAAGCCGACTGCGGAGCAGTTAGCTGAACGGGTCGCATACCTCGAAGCGGAAGCGAAGAAAGCCTTTGCATCACGCGACGAGCAAAAGGCCAAACTGCGGGAGTACGAGGAACAAGAGGCGAAGCGCAAGGAAGCTGAACTGTCGGAGACAGAGAGGCTGAAGGCGCAAGTGGAGAAAACCCAGAAGGAACTCGAATCGGCTCAGAGGAAGGCGAGGGAGTGGGACACATTCCAGAACGCCAGACGAGAGCAGATCAAGGCCGAACTGGGCGACAAGTGGGACGATACCTTTTCAGCCCTCCCGATAGAGGGACTGGAGAAGCTCGCAAAAACTCTCGTGGTAACGAAACCAGCCGGAAGCCCGAAGCCCTCGGAAAGCGTCACGGTAACATCGTTCAAGGATGCGCTTGCAAGCTCTAAGGCGATGGAGGAGTTCCTGAAACTCCCACCGGACGTTCAGGAGCGCATGAAGGCCGATTACCGGCAATCACGATAAGGAACTAACAAAGTGGCAGCAACAGCATTTTCGGACCTTGTTGACAAGAGTCCCGTATTTGCCGCCTATATGGAGGCGATGCTTCCTGAGAAGATTCAGCTTGTGCGGTCTGGTGCGGTTGGCATCAACCCGCGGTCTGATATCATCGGGGAGTTCAGCCGGCATGGTGGCAAGACGTTCAAGATCCCCTTCTACAAGGAGATCTCACAGTCCAACGCCGAGCTTTTAACGGCGAACACAAACCTCACCCGACGCGCTATGACCACAGGAGTGGATATTGGTGTCGTCTGCGCCAGGGGTCTGGTGATGAGCGGTGAGGATATTGCGGCAATCTTCGCAGGGACCGACCCCGTGAAGGAAGCGGCTCGCCAGATGGCGAACTTCTGGGCGCGGCAACTTGACACATCGCTCATCAAGGTTCTCTCCGGAGCGATTGCGTCCGAGAGTGCGACATATCAGCTCGACAAGTCGGCGCAGGAGTTCTCTCCTGACCTTCTGATTGACGCGGCTGATCTGCTCGGTGATGAAGGGGATAGCCTCTCCATCGTCATCATGCACTCGAAGGTTGCGCACAAGCTCCAGAAGGCGAACATCCTGACCTACCCGAACGCTACCGATGTCGGTGCGAATCACCTTCTCCGTGAAGGTCGCATCGGACCGCGTATTGTGTTCGTTACAGATCAGGCTCCGGTGTCAAGCTCGGTCTATTCGACGTTCTTGCTTCGTCCGGGGGCGATGAGCCTGTACTACCAGAAAAACCTGAAGCTGGAAGCCAACCGTGAACCGTTGCTTGCCGGTGGGACGGATGATCTGGTCAGCACAATTCACTACGTTCCGCATCTGAACTACCTCAAGTGGATCGGCACGGCTTCGGGTACAACCCCGACCGATGTTGAGCTTGCGACCTCGGGCAACTGGGATTCAGTCGCTGGCAACTCGAAGGATGTCGGTGCGGTCGAGATCAAATCACTTGCAACCCTCTAAGGAGAATAGGACAATGAAAAAGCTTCTTTTCGCTTTCGTTGCCCTCGTCCTTCTGGCGGGGGTAGCATCTGCACAGCCGAACGTCCTCACGACCACGGCACTGAATACGACCTATGCCTCCACAATCGACACTTCGGGGGTGGTCAACATCAGTCCGGTCGGTCGGGTGTCGGTATTCGTTTCTGCGGCTGACTCTGCTGAACTGGCAATCAATGTTGATTACCGGGGAAGCGGAGCGCAGAACTGGGTAACGATGACGGCGGCGGCTGGCGATACCCTCATCACAACGAGCAATAGCGGTGCGGGTCTGGGTCTGGAACTCAGGGATAACTCAGCAACGAACCGGATACCGGGAGGCGCACAGATTCGCTTCCGGGTGGATGGGGTCAGCAACCTGGGGGTCACAAGCCCTAACTACACGGTCCTTGTCTTTACCGAAAGGCCATAACACAAAGGGGGCGGTAACACGCCCCCGATTTTATACACAAGTCTGAGGAGTCAGATGGCAAAGCGTAAGACGGTGGAAGCCGAAGAAGTACCTGAGTCAACAAACAGCCTCGTCAAATGTGTTGTACGGATCAACGAATACTCGGCCTATCTGGGTGAGTTGAAGGACGAACGGCACAACGTCCTGAAGCGGTTTCTGTTCTACGACCCGGAAGTGGTCGATAACAGAACTGAGAAGGTCCGACTGAGAGACCTCGCGGCTCAGTGTGATGTCGTTGCCAAGCCTGGTGATACAATCGAACTGACGGAAGAAGAGGCCCAGTTTCTCGAACGGCCCGGAGCAGTCAAAAGGGTATAGCGGATGCAAACGCAATACTGCAATACAAGTACAGACCTTTCCCGCGCATACGGGAGGGTATTCGAGTACCTGAAGGGTCAACAGCAGATCCTTCGCGGCTTTCTGCCTCATACTACGGCAAACATCTTCCGCAAGGCCGGGACAGGCTATGTGGAGGCGATGTTCGAGGATGGGGTGAAGATGACGGAGGCCGCCTCACTTGGGGCGGTCGATGCCGCTCAGGAATGGTACTACGATTCGACCAATGACGTTCTGTACTTCTATCCGACCGGGGGTGTGCCTGAGAATCATCAGTACACCATCGGGCAGGATATTGACACAATCAGGACCGATGCGGTGAAGGTGGCGAGCAGGGAAGCGGAGGCGAGGCTTCACTCGAAGCATATCGTCCCTATTCCCATGTCGCCTTCCGCTACGGTATCCGGTGGGGTGGTCAAAGACCCTTATGACCGGGACTTCATCGACGCGGTGGCGAAGATAGCCTGCGGGCATCTGATCGGAAACGTAGAGCCTGCGGTGTTCAACGACGGTATCCCTGAGAATATAGCGGCCCAGCTTCTCGCCGCGGGTCGTGGGGTGCTGGATGAGTATGTGACGGGGAAGAGAACCTTCAGTTGGGAGCTTACCCAGAGTGAAATCGGGAAGGCGAAGCACTGGCCTGATTCCTCGAATACCTCACACGGTATGATACAGCTACGGGGGGAGTTCCAGCCGGACAGGACGACCACGACATCGGTATATCCCGACCTATCCTCACCTGTCGGGTTTAATCAGGATGTATTCTGGAAGATCAAGATAACAACGGGCGGGGCTTTGGGTACTGCCACGTTCCAGGTGTCGAAGGATAACGGCACGACCTACAACGGAACAGACATCACTACAAGCAACCAGTGGGCGGAGATCAGCAATAACATCTTCGTGAGATTCCTTGCGAGGGCGAACGCTTCGACTGATTTCATCGTGAACGATACATGGCAGATCGAGATTAATGCTCCCGGTCGCCAGCCGTTATCGACTCACGTTAAGAGCGTGAAGGTGGTCATTTGATACCCACTGAATACTCCAGAAGCGAGAAGATACTGGATGACATCGTAGCGGAGTGCGAGGAGATCCGGAGGGCGAACGGCTACCGTATGGATGTGGCCTACGTCCACAGGGTTCCGCTGGATGAGGACAAGATCGGGGAGATGGTGAAGAAGGAGTTTCCTCTGCTCTCGGCATGGCTCGGAGAGGAGACTGTTGCTTTCACGACGGTAGGCTCCATCGGGACACCCCCGGTTACGGACTCGGTGATAATGGTGAACCTTACGAGCTATGTAAGACTCAGCCCTCATGCCGGAGATGTGAAGCACTCACAGGTTGATGAATGGGGTGAGCCTTCACTTCACGACCTGAGAAAGATCATGTCGAAGCTCTGCTTCAAGTACAGCAAGGGTGACGGTAGGTGGCAAGTCTTACAGACCGAGAACCCAAAGGTGGTACGAGAGTACAAGCCCGACGAAGAATGGGCGAGCGTTACATTGCAATTCATGGTATGGACAATAGCACAGGATGATACATGGCAGTAGAGAATCCGTTTTCACCGAAGCCGCTGGAATTTGAGTACAAGGACAAGACCTATCGCTACAAGTTCCCGACGATAGATGTTGTCGAGGAGGCGATGCGGCTCGGTGCGGAACTGGGGATGAACCAGGAGGGGGTTAGCTGGACGCAGAAGGCGATGGGTACTGAGGGGTTCCGTGAAAAGTGGGCGGCGTTCTGCAAGGCGATCATCGAGGATGTGGAGGGGTTGAACCTCGGAGGCTTGACGTTCCCCGAGGCGGAGGTGATTGCGGCGGGTTTTTTTATGTCAGCGGGGTTAACGACCCGCATCTCTCCAAAGTGGTTGCAGAGTTCCACCTCAGATACAGAGGAGAAGAGCAAAAAGGCGTAAAGCCGAAGAAGCCGATGCTCGAGCTACTTGAGTTCGACTGGCTCGCCTATCTTGTTGCAGACAGCGACGCGATGAAGGCGATAGAGATCAGGCGGTCGCTGGATTATCGGACAGTGGTGAAGTTCTCTCTGCTGAAGTATTACGAGAACTATCTGGACGGGTAGGGGCGGCCAGAAGAATGAGGTACACAAACAGCCCGAAGCCGAGCAGAGAATACCCGACAAAAGCACCGGCGTTGTAGCCCTTCATAGAGGCGACAAGCCCATTGGTTACAGACAGGCCAATGTAGATGACCGCCGCAAGAATGATAAGGGTTTCGGTCAACATGGGGAACCTCCCAATTTGTAAGATAGGGGTAATATGGCAGACGTAGTACAAAATGTCAAGCTGAAAATGTCCGTTGATGGGGCGGGGCAGGCTCAATCCGCTATAAACGCCACTGGTGCGGCTATGGACCGCCTTTCAACCGGGGGGATGAAGCGGCTCGGCATTTCGATGGGTACTACGAACAACGCCGCTATGAACCTGGGGCGGGTGTTTCAGGATATGCCCTTCGGGATGATGGGTATAGCGAACAACATCGAGCCTCTTCTGTTCTCCATGCGGAAGTTGAGGGAAGAGGCCGCGGCGACCAGCACGTCCTTCGGGCAGATGGCGTTAGGGTTATTCAAGGGGCCTGCCGCCCTCACGCTCGGCTTCTCCCTTCTCTCTGCGGCGATGGTCGGAGTCCCTATGCTTCTCCGGAATATCGGGAATGAGGCAGATAGTACGGCGACAAAGATGCAGTCCTTGAGCGATAGGCTTATCAAGTTAGGGTTGGGTATCCCATCGCTTGAGCTTGCCAAAGAGCGGAAGAACCTCCAGAGTGTAGAGGCCGAACTCCAAACCGCAAGGATGGGAACGGGTAAGGCGAAGTCCTTGATCGGGACGATGGCCCTCCCCTTCACTATCCCCGGACTGCCGCAAGTGAATCAAACGGAGGCCGCAGATCAAAGCGTCATCCTCGCATTGGAGGAAAAGCGTGTATCAATCCTTGAGCGGATCAACATGCTTGAGGCGGCTATTGCACAGTCCACAGCAAGGCAGGCGCAGAACAAGGCCGCGGTGAGTTTCGGTGTGCCAGCCCCGGTTCCCGATGCTCAGGTTTTCACGCCGGTCCGGTTCGGTGCAAGTACACCGGGGAGATTTTCCTTCCCATCGGCTAACGGTGGGAGATCCGGCCTTCCTGCAGGGGCTATCGGGGCGCAGGAGTCTGTCATGCAGGATGCCCGCGGGCTTCAGTCCGGCCTCAATCCCATCTGGATGGGTATAGGCGGGTCGATCAGCACATATATCGGCGGGGCGTTCCGCAGGGTCTTTGGTGAGGCGCAGAGCCTCGCGGCTGATTTGTTCAGCGCAATCCTCGGAGGGCTGGTGCAGTTCGGAATTGCCGCGGGGATTACAGCTATTACGGGCGGTGCGGGTGGGGTTGCGGCGGTTCCCTTACTTACTGGTGCGCCGGTTTCACCTGGGAGAGTCGCCACTGGGACTCAGCGAGGGAGCAGACGTTCTGCTCCACCTGTTCAGGTGTACGGTACAATCTCAGGCTCCGACATTCTGATCTCCAACCAGAGGGCGGCTACGTTGCGGAGGCGGTTCACGGTCTAATGGCTATCCCGACCTACTACTCTTACGACCTCGGTACGGTAACAGTCCCGGCGGGGAGTCTGGAGATCAAGCTACATTGTGAGGTATCAAGTCTCACGATACCTGATGGGATAGCGCGGACACTCCGGTTCCCCGACTTCATCACTGAGCGGTACGTCATCACTGATGACGGGTCGGAGATGCAGAACACCAACGCGGAGTTCATAGAAGATTACTCTGAATACACGCAGGGGTTCTGGTTCAAGGTATTGACCGCAGGACACGCCGAACTTCAACTGCTTCTCGATGAGGGGGCCGGGGAAACGAGCTTCTTCTGGGGGAGGGTTATCGAGTTCGATAGCGGTTTCGAGGAAGTATCATTGGTGACAAGCAACATCATCCGGCGCGGTTCTTTCCGGCTGGCTGATGCCTTCACCGAACGGCTGAACGACATAACTGCGCTTGAACTATACAACGAACTGGATAACGCTTCATATTACACCGAGATCTCTAATGACCGGCTTGTGAATATGAAGTACATCTTTTCAGGTATGCTGAAGCTCGCCTTCGCACAGACAATAGACACGGCGGACATCACGCAGGATGCCGAAGCACTCCAGTATGAGGCCAATTCTGACTGGAGGAGCTTTCTTGATATGTGGGTATTCACGCAAGCCTTCGCGCTCGGCGTGTGGGGAACACACCCTAATTCATTCAACATCTGGGACGCAGACGGATGGAGCGCGCTTGATATTCTAAGGATGATCTGCCGGGAGCATTGTATCTACCCGCGACACACGCAGGCTAATTCATCCGCTGACCACAAGATACAGTTCATAAGCAAGGGGGCAAGCGAGGGGTACAGCACCTACATAACCGAGCCGCGGAAACCCTCGTCGAGCATCCTGTACGCTCCGAAGCACCCTACCAGTGTGCGGAACATCTGGATTGAGAGGGGGAACGGACTGGCGAACGCCATCATCATCGAAGGTGATCTCGTAACCCCCTCAGACGTACCAGACAATACCACATTCGATGTCAACCTCCGTATCGCCTTCAACACCGGCGGGTATATGGACTATGTATCCGGTGGAGTTCTCTACAACCAGACCGATTACAGGTACTACGCTAACGGGTGGTCCTCCGGCACGACAACGGCTGAGTCTGCGGTGGCCCAGTTTATGAACGAGAACTGGGGATCTGTCCCTGCGACGTTGTACGGGTATGAGAGGATCTACCAGGGTATAGGGCTGGATGACGGAACAACGGAGGAGCATGTTCACGCACATCTCGGCCCGGATACGTTTATCAGCATCAACGATGGTGTGGCAAGTAAAAACTTCGTGGCGATTGAAGTGGGGAAGAATCTGGAAACAAACCAACTGAAAGTTATCTGGCGGGAACTCGCAACGTAAGACGCAGGACATAGGAAAGCAGTTCGCTATCAAAACACTTGAGGCGGAGCCACAACAGGCTTCGCCTCTTTCGCTTCAAAGGAGACAATAAATGGCATTTGCAGACAGTAAATCTTCCATCCTGACCGCCGGGATTTCTACCGTCAAGGTGAAGATCGCAGGGGATGCGGCTTACTACTCCATCCCCTATCTCACAGACGAAAGCACTCTGGAGGTGACGCAGATTTCATCCCAGAATGACCCGAAGCAGAGAGAGTACGGGTTGGCCTTTATGGTCAATATCAGGGCGGTCACGAGGGCGACTGACATCACCAACATGATAAAAGTCCTCCCGGAATTTGCGACAGCGAACGTCTTTGTCAAGGCCGACTGTATCAACGGGACGAAGTTCTACTCTGAGGACATCAACGCTACTACCGGATACATGGGGTGTACCGCCGAACTGATAAACGACGGGGATACCGACCGGGAGCGCAGGGTGGAGTTCAACTTCATGATGGCGGTAACAGCGGCAGAGTTCCAGACAGCGATCACCGGCTCAACGGCTGACGGTACGCAGGCGGGCGGGGATGCCATCAACGAGTTCGCTTCCCTTGTCATATCCGACATCACCCCGGCGAGGATCGAGAGATTCGATATGAAGGAAACGTCCTCCGGTACATGGGATGACGTTATCCGGAACCTGAGAGAAGGAACCTTCAGGGCGTCCCTCAGAGGGGAGTCGGATTCACGGAAACGGGTCAGGCCAAACCGATTCAGGATTGACTTCTCGGTTCGGTACATGCAGGCTTCATCGACCGAAGTGGCTCTCATTGACAACTACGCTACAAGGGAAAACGACTACCGCATTTCGTTCCCCGATGGGTATGTGACGCTGAACGATAACTGCGGGATCAACTTCCGGTGGAATGTGGAGGGATCGGTCGACCAGAACGCATATATCACCATAACGGGTGGCGGGGTAGTCCAGCCTTCAGCGTTTGCCGCCCTCTTTACAACGGGGAGTCCGGCGTAATTGGATAGCATCGTTCTGTGCAAGGATACGCTTACGGTCGAGGACTGCGAGGATGCCTGGACCGCAGGGACGAATGTTACCGCTAACCTCGACACTACGGACTACATGAAGGGTGCGGGGTCGGCGGAACTTGTAGTTGACGCGGCGGCTACCGCGGGTCAGGTTCTGGGGTATGAAGATATCACCTCCGTTGACCTGTCGGGGTATGATACCGCCATCCTCTGGGTGAAGTCAACGGTCGCTCTTTCTGCCGGGGATCTGGACTTCCTCGTTGACAACACCTCCGGGTGCGCTTCACCTATCGAGTCCATCGACATCCCCGCCATCAGCGCGAATACATGGACGAGGGTACAGCTTACTCTCGCCTCTCCGGGGAGCCTCACGGCGGTTATATCCGTGGGGGTGAAGATGATCGTTGATAAGGGAGCGTTCACGCTCAACATCGATGATGTGGTATTCTGCAACGCCAAGAGCTACGACATCCTCGGTATCAAGGGGCTGGATGACCCTGAGCATATCTACCGCTGGCCCAATCTGCGGGAGAGGCTTCTGGACGGGAGCCATTACAAGAAGGATTCTCGTTTCGGTCGGGTTGTGACGGTGCAATTCTACCCGATAACGACAGAGGCGAACAGAACATGGCTGATGAAGGCCCTGATGGATGACTCCATACGGATACTCTACTCGAATGATGAGATCGAGGGGGTCGATGGGTTGGATGAGGAGAGTGAGCTTCAATGGGTTGACAACATAGACTTTCTGCACTCGGCAATCATACAGTGGCGGGAGAAAGAGCCGCTCTGGTCCAGCACAAAGGTTCCCCCTTCATGGTCATAAGGCACTGGGTACGGTCTGACGAACGCAGGCCGATAGACTTCGACTTTGACGGTGTTCTGCACGATGACGAGAGCATCTCATCGCATCAGAAAACAATCTACGTCACCACGGATGACAGTAAGGCCGATGTAGCGTCAACCGTGATTGATGCGGGGGTGGTAGTCGGGAAGAAGGTCAGGCTTGTGTTCCACAATATGACGCATGGTAAGACCTATCATCTGACGGTACGGGCCGTGACATCTTCGGGGAACAAGTACACCAAAACCGCGCTGATACAATGCGGGAAGTACGGGGTGGTGCATGAGATTCTGCCGACCAGCGGCAGACACTCCTATGAGTTGGACTTCGGTAACGAACTACCGGCAAGCGTCACCATCGACGGTGACAACTCGGTCTATTCGGCCTACGATGTTACCGACCTTTCAACCGATGTGATCGGGAGCCTGAAGGCAGGACATCTGGCGTTGAACAACAAGCTCAGGATATATCTGGAGAACGGGACGAAGGACGCTACCTATCTGGTTCACGTTCTGGCAAAGACCGGGGATGACACCGACTTCGGGGAAACGTCTGTGGATTATCTGGTCGGCAGGACACTGATCGTAAGGTGCAAGGAATTATGAGAAAACTGATTGCGTTTCTGTTGCTTCTCCCGTCGCTTGCGCTTTCCCAGGTAGTGAACAGGGGAACGATATACACGGGTATCTACCCCGTGAGGGTGGAGAACTCGGACTCGGCCTTTGTTGAGGTTCTTACTCAGCAGGGCGGGAAAGCGGTGGACTTCATCATCCCCTTTGATAAGTCTACCGCCGATTCTATGCGTATCTCGGTGCGCTTCTCCACCAATTCAGCCGGCCCGGATACGATCAGATGGAGGAATAACGGCTCAACCCACGCTGTCAATATCGCGAGCGCGGCTGTTCAGGACACGCAATTTACGAGCGCGTGGCTGTATGTGGGTGATATTGCTTCGGCTGATACCTTCGCGCTCTACGGTAAGAGTATGACCGCTCGGGGGGACATCGACATCTACTTTGCAAGCTATGAGCTTCTTGACCTTTCACCCGGTGGTGGTGGGTCAACGGAGACAACAACCGTCAAAGAAGGCGGGGCTTCGGTTGGTACGGCGAATGACGGGACTTTCGACTTCGGTGCAGGGTTCGATGTAACGGAATCACCCGCCGATGAGTTCAACATTGTCCTTGACTACACGGAAGATCCGCCGAGCATAGACGCTCTGGCCGGCGAGATTGCGGGCGTAACCTCTGACGGTGACACGCTGAAGGTCCAGTTGGGTACGTCCTTGAACGCCATAGACCTTGAGGTCAACAACTCTACGGTGTTCTCTGTCGATACCGTCGGAAATATCACGGCGAACAACATATCAGGGACCAACACTGGCGACGAAGCCCTTTCCACTTCAAGTGCGGGGCTTACAGTCTCAGACCATGCTGTTGACCTGAACGGGTCGCAGTTGTTTGTCGCTGATGCGGACACGGTGAAGTTCCAGCTTGGAGTATCCGATACTGTGTTCGCCATTGAAATAAATAACCAAACGAAACTCTGGGCCGATTCAACCGGGAAGCTGGAAATCGTTGATGACTTTACGGCGGGCGGGAACATCACCGCTACGGGGAATGTCTCCGGGTCTAACCTTATCGGTACGAACACGGGCGACCAGACGATAACAACGGCGAGCGCGGGGATTGACATCACCGGGGCAGACCAGGTTGACCTTGACGTTACTCCGTCCTCCGGGAGTGCCACGCTCATACAGGAAGAAGATGCTTTACAGGTGAAGTACACCTCACCTTTGACTGAGGGGGCATCCGGCCTTGCCCTAAACCAGAACGCAGGGACGGATATTACCGCAGACCTTGAGGAAGAGGCTCATGCTTCTGAGCATCAGGACGGGGGAGCCGATGAGATTAACCTTCAGGGCTTGGATGCAATCTCTGACGGTGACACGCTGAAGATTCGACTGAACACCGACCTCTACGGGATAGACTACGAGGTGAACGATACGAGGGTCTTTGGTGTCGATACCGTCGGGAACATCGTTGCCAACAACGTCCTCGGAGTCCGGCAGAACGACTTTCAGGTATTCACATCCTACACGGACAGCGTACACGCCTCTGAATACGCCGAGATTGACACGACCAATAAGATATTGAAGCTGAACGGGCAGGCATCTCAAGGCGGACGCATTGGGCTTCAGGAGGACTCGGACAACGGGACGAACTTCACGGGGTTTGAGGCTCCCGCTTCTCTTGCGGGGAATATCCTCTATACCCTGCCCTCGGCAGGGGGGAGTGCCGGACAGGTCTTACACTGGACGGCGGGGAATATCCTTACGTGGGATACCGACGATACGGGTGGTGGTGGTATGACTGTTCAGGAGGGGGGAACGAACGTATCTGCATCCCCAAATTACCTGACCTTCAACCCCACCAGCTTCAACATTACAGACGCTACTGTTGCGGATTCGGTCGAGGTGGCGATTGCTGATATATACCTCCTCATCAACGGTGATGCCGTGACGGGGAACCTTGACTTCAACGACGGGACGGGCGACACGCCGAAGATACTCTTCACTCCCCAAACAGGTACGGCTTGGCAGATTTACGCCGAAGATACCGACGATGATCTCCAGATAACTACCAACACGGGAACCACCGAAACGATAGATATTGTCAACGCTGGTGCTGGTGTTGTCGATGTGACGATTGACGGGACTATCACAGCGGGGAACGTATCGGGTACGAACACAGGAGATGAGACCCTTTCAACCTCAAGCGCAGGGCTGGATGTATCGGACCATGTAATTGATATCGACGTAACGCCGGGAACGGGGGCGGCCTCTCTTGCACAAACAGATGATGCGCTCCAGTTCGCGTATTCTGCGACGCTGGCCGCTGACCCCGCGATGAACTCCCTGAATACCATGATGGGAGCAAACGGGATTCTATTTGAGGGTACAACGGCAGATGGCATCGAGGGACTTCTCAGGTGGCCTACCATCACCTCATCGGATAAGACGATAACACTCTCAGACAATACGGGTACGGTTGTCCTCCACGGTGCGGCGGTTACTGATGTTGCTGGTACTGGGCTTGCTGTCTCAGGGACTACGCTGAACTTCGCCGCGAACGAGGCGTTGGGCGACCTCACATGGTACACGGGCGCACAACAGAACAGAACGTGGACATACGCCGTTACTGGGACTGACCCCGTTATCAAGTTCAGTTCAGATTCCGTCAACGTAACGACAGGGACTCTGAGAGAAGCCAATAACCGCGTAATGACGACCTTCACCAAGAGCCTCCTTGTGGAAAGCCCAGTGGCCGGAGATTCGATGCTCGCCTTCGGTCCCTTCCCCTATGCGGTAACGGTGGACTCTGTGAGGGCGGTGCTTGACGGTGCTGGCGGAGTGGATACCGATACCTTGACCTTCATGATTAAACACGCCACAAACTTCGGGCAGTTGGGGGAGAACGGGACAAGTGCTGATTCGTTATTCTCTACCGCTCAGGCGGTGGATGATTTCACGACAGGGGAGAGGTTTTCGACATTCCAAGACCCCACGATTCCGGCTGACAGGTGGATAGGTATGTATATCGCAACTCAGAACGGGACGGTTGAGAAGCTGTTGGTGACACTCTACATGAGGCGTGATTGAAGCTGATTAAAATAACGGCACTCCTTGTTTTATTCTGCGGGAGCGCCAATGCTCAGGTCGCCTTCGATGCGTTTGCGGACACAACCAACTTCGCAACTGGAGACTTCACCTGGACTCACACTCCGGTAGGCACACCGAAGGGGGTTGTGGTCTGGGTCTTGGAGGCGAGTACGGCATCGCAGGACGGGGTAAGTGGGGTGACCTACGGCGGTACGGCGATGACGGAAGTTACCGGAAGTCCGCTACAACACGGAAGCGGTGAGTTCGGGACGGTGCATTGTTTCTTTCTTGGTTCGTCTGTTCCGACTGGTGCTGTTACCGTAGCGGTAACAACCTCAAACGCCAACAGCAAGGTTGGGGGAAGCGTAACATTCACGGCTTCGGATGATACTGAGCTTGTTGACGTTGACGCTACCATCAATTCAGATTCACAGGAGAACCCGTCTGTAACGCTATCTGCTACAAGCAGAACGGTCTGGGCGGGGATAGGATTCTATTCAGGTCAGAACGCCGTCACAGGAATCACCCCGCTTACCAACTGGACAGGCCAGACTGAGGACGACATCGGTACAAAGACGATGGGCATTTACACCTACGATACAATCGGGACGAGCGATGTGACGGCTGGCTGGACACAGGGGGCTGATGATGCGGTGATGATTGCCGTACTCGTTGCCGAGGTGGGCGGGGCTTCGCCAGCAAGGAGGGTTATCGTCATTGACTAAGCGAGCGTTCATTATTCTGGGATTTTCAATAATCGTGAACATCCTCGGAAATCGAACATACGCGGCTGACCCCACCTTCGTCACCACGTTCAACTCCATCAGCATCTACTGGCTCCCCGCAGACCCTGATACAGGTAGCGCAAAGGCGCAGTCCATCCAATACTCTGAACTTGGTTCGGGGATATGGAAATCGGCACAGGCGATGGCGTGGGACTCGTCGAACGGGGCGGGGTTTCGTGGCTATCGCGGGTCTATCGTGTTCCTTAAAGCAGGAACCTCCTACGATATTGATATGCTGATAGGCGGGGAGAGCGGGAGTGCCTTCAGAGATACGGTAACGACATGGGCTGAAACTGATAACTGGACGATCTCAGCTACGACGGATGTGAACGGGGCGCAAAGTGGAACCTACGTCATCTCAACTGGGGGTAGCGGAGGGTACAGGCTCTACGATTTCACGGATGCGACCTTCGCGGCTTCCGGGGCCGATACGAATATCGTTGTACGGTCAACTGCGGACAGCATCATCATACGCGGGGCATCCCCGACACAGGCTGGTGCGCTTGCCACAACACTTTCAGGTGCAGGGCGGTTCGGCATCTACATTGAAGCCGGGGCTACCGATGGGGTGATAGAGTACCTCGACATCTCCGGCTTCGGGACGGCTGACACAAATGTTTCCCTCGCTGAGAGCGGGATACACTTCGCAAACAATTCAACTGAGCGGTGGGTCATCCAGAGGAACAAGGTACATTCCCCGAACGGAACGAGTCTCAGGTGGCTCCACAGGAAGGACAACCTTTCGGCCGCCATCCATCCCGGCGGACCTTCGGCCATCAGTATGAATAACCCCGCATCGAACTCCAACTCCGTTGTGAGATACAACACGATAAGCGGGGGAGGGGATAACTGGGGGTCTAACGTCCAAAGACTGTTCAAGGACGGCATAACGACAGGCCCGGACCAGTCCCAGACCGGAGGGTTCAAGGATACGGACATCTACGGCAACTCCTTCTCGTATATCGCTGACGATGCGGTGGAGAATGAAGGGCGCGGGATGAACGTAAGGCTCTGGCATAACTACACGAATCACACATACATCTCCTATGCGTTCGCTTCCGTTTCGATGGGGCCATCCTATTTGTGGAGGAACATAGCGGACAACTCCAGGAGGGCTGACTATTACGACTCAACAGACACAAGTCCGAACGGTTACGACCGTGGCCCGTTCCTGAAGGGCGGGGAGTCCGGGTCGAACACAGGATGGGTGTTCGTCTATCACAACACGATCTTGCAGGACACATCGGGCGGTGTGACCTACGGCAGAGGCCATAAACACTTCCTGAAGGATGACGGCGGGCCGTACTACAACTATACATCACGGAACAACCTCGTCACCCTGAACGCGGTCGCTACCCAACAGGTAATGGATGATGGGAGCAACGATGCTTCCAACACGGCTGACTACGACATGATTCAGGGGAACTATAACTGTTGCGGGTCTGGGACTGGCTACAACCCCTCGAACGACACCAGCGCGTATCCGGCATTCAACGTAAGTGGAACGGGCTACCCCACGGTCGCAAGCGGTGACTTCTCGCTTCAGAACGGAAGCACAGGGGAAGAGGCGGGCTTGGTTCTCGCTGAGATGTTCCAGCACAACGATAATACAGATCCAGCCATCGGCGCGATGGAGAACACCCAGAACGCCCTTGAGTTTGGATACACGGCATACCTCAACCTTCAAGGCGGAGGCGGGGCAGTCTCAGGCAGATACCTTCTCATAGACAGGACCAAATGACAGTAATCCCTTCATATCACACAGCGAGCTTCTACCATAACGGCAACATCCCAAGCGTTACAGTCAACGGGAAGGTCTGGCGCAACGTCCAGTTTGACGGGACGGAAACCAGAGGGTCTATCTTCGGGCTTGAAGAGGGAACGGCCTACACCCTGACCTACAACGGCGGGTCGGTGTCGTTCACTACCCTTACTGTCCCTGAGAGACCTCTGAGGACGCTCCCCTCTAACGGCATCATCACAGAATCTGGGCTTTACGAGAACGGGGAGATTTCAGGCAGGGACTATGGGCTACGGATTCAGGCATCGGGCGTAACCGTAAGGGGCTTCTCCATCCATGACGTTACAAGGTCTGGCATCCTGATAGAAAACGGGGTCTCGGATATTGTCATCGAGGACTGCGACATCTACAACTTCGGCCCCTCTGCATTTCAATCCGGCTCAGATGCCGGAATCGCCTCTGACGGGTCTGCGGTATCGAGGGTACTCATCCAGAACAACCTGATACACGACCCGAACGGGGGCGCGACTTCATGGCTGGACGGTCACCCAGGTGGGACCATCGGGATACAGATGCAAAACCCCGGTGGGAGAATCGTCATCAGATACAACGAAATCTACTCCACCTATCCGCACTACTTCAGAGATGGGATGAGGGGCGGGGTGAACTTCTCCAACGAGGGCTTCCCCGGTCCTGACTCGGACATCTACGGGAACAAGGTCTCTCAGGTCTGGGACGATGCGATTGAGGTAGAGGGTGGCGGGAAGAACGTAAGGGTCTGGGAGAACTACATCACCAAGACCTTCACCTTCGTTGCCTGTGCGCCAGTGGCTATCGGTCCGCTCTATGTTGTAAGAAATGTATTCGATGAATCTCAGCAGTACGATCAACCGGACTCTGATACATACCGAAGGGGTCCGGCAATCAAGGCGGGGGAAGGGAATGGAATTGGCAGAGGCAGAGCCTTCTTCCTGCATAACGTAACCTTACAGCGACCGCCTGAGCCGGGGAAGTCTGTATCCCTCGGTGCAAGGGGTGGCATCTACGGGAATGGAGGTGTGGTTTATAATCATGTCTCGCGGGGAAATATTTGGCAGGCAGAAACCACAAGTCGGAACGTCTTTACGAGAGCCTCCGATGGATCTAACAGCTATGACTTCGATGTTCTCGCAGGACGTTTGGGGGATGTTCCGGCGGGGTCTGAAGCCAACGGAGAAATCAGAAACACATATCTCCCCATCACAATCGACTTCGACGGACACCGAGGGACGTTCACGCCTGAGACAACGAGAGAGGTAGAGGATGTCGGCTTCGGGACTACGCCGGGGGTAACGGGTGAGATGGTATTCGGCGTGAGGGCTGAGGTTGTTGTCCCACCCATCTGTACGATACAGGCGAGGAGCAGGAAGAGCAGAGTGAGAATAGATTGGACGAGTGAGAACGCGGAAACTGTACTGTTGAACGGAGAGCCGGTAGAACCCAGCGGCTTCCGTATGTTTCCTCTTGGGTTCGCAACCTATACGATCTCTGCGGCAAATTCAGGCGGGGCATCATCGGCATCCGTCACCGTCAGGGGAAGGATGGAGGAATAAGGCCATGCTTGAAAAATTGAACGGATGGGCGAAGGTGATTCTCACGGTTGTTCCGATGATGATTGGGATTGTCTGGGGATACGCCCAGTTGAACGCCGAGGTGGACAGTTTGAAGGCGAAGGTTGACTCGGCACAGGTGGAGCGCAAGGCTCTTGCCATTTCATCGGGGAAGGTTGAGACAGAGCAGGCGGTGACAAGAGAGCAGTTGCGTCAGATTATCGAGTCGCTGAAAGAGATCAAGGAAGATGTGAAGGACATCAAAAAAAAAGATAGGTGAGCCTTCGCAGAAAATTATCTGATTGCGCCCCTTGACATCATAGTATCCAAGCGTTACAATGCGGCCACTCTTCTGAAGTGATGTCGGGCCGACAGCGGCCTGCGGCATCACTTTTTTTTATGTATAAGGTCAGAGATGAAATACTGATGTCGCTTCCGGATGGTGAGCGTGTCCGGAAGGCGATAGCGAGAATCAGGGCTGAGGACGAGGCCAAGCGGTTGAAGGAGGAAGCTGAGGAACGTGAGAAATCAGAGAAGTACCTGAGAATGTTAGCCAAAAGATACAACAAACAAAGGAGCAAAGCATGAGTTTCTGGGAATGGCTTTCCGGCAAAAAGACGGTGTTCGGGGCGATCATCCTGCTCGTCGTTCAGTTGGTCCCGCCCGATGTTGTCCTGTTCGGGTTCCTGAACGTGGCAGAAGCCCTGCTGTGGTTGGGGAATATCCTCGCCACGACTGGCGTCGCCCATAAGGGCGTGAAAGCGGTAGCCAGTAAGTAAATGAACTGCGGGTGCATCGAGGGCGGTGCGTCACTCAGACGTTTGTGCGGGGGTGGATACGCATGATACGAAGCCATCAGCACAGCCGAGCGACCTGGACACTCGCAACCTTTATCCTTTTGAAAGGGAGACATGAATACACTTCTTATAGCCGGGGCGTTGGTGCTTGGCATCATCGTCTATGCTATCCTTCTCGCCACAGACCGGGATGAGGATTGAACTGGGATGAGCTATTAGATAGCATCGCCTCTAAGGGGTGGCCCTACCTTCTTGTGGCTATCGTTGTAGCGGTAGCCGTCTGGATACAGCGGGACAATCACTGGCAGGCCGTCATCGAGAACGCCCCTGTCACGCGGGACAGCGTGGTAGTTCGTGATACGGTCTCCCTCCCTCCAGTGGTTGCTCCCGCTCTTATTGACACCGTAGAGATTACGGTCATTGATTCAATCATCGCGGCCTTTGATTCCACTGAAATCAGAGAGCTTGTTGCCTACCTTGCTTCACCCGCCTACATCGACACCCTGATAACCTTCGAGGACTACGCCTTAGACCTGAGAGTAGATTACTCTCCCATCTACCGGACGTTCCGCACAAGCCATGATTTGTACGTCAACCGTGAGATGATAACGGAGACACGGCTTATCTACAAGGAACCTGAGTGGTGGCAGAAGTCTCTCATGGTCGCAGGGGCTTTGGCTGTCGGGTATGGGGTAGCGAAGGAGGACTGGTGGGTAGCAGGGGCGGGGGCTGTAGGGACGACAATAACGCTGGTGACGTTTTGACTGAAACCCGCTGGCACGCGCTCTCTGCGAGTTATATGCTCCTTCTCCCGATTATCGCATTGGGGGCTTACCTGAGATTCTCGCAGTTGGATAACCCCGTCTGGATAGATGAAGTCCTGCCTCATACGTGGGAGAGAGAGCAGTTGCCGTACATCTTCAGTCTCTTCTTGCCTCCTGGTGATTTCTGGCTCAGACTCCCCTCAGCCTTATTCGGGACGCTCACCATCTGGGCGGTGTTTGAGGCGATAGAGGACAAGGGGATAGCTCTGGGTGCGGCTCTCTTCGTTGCGGTGTTTCCCTTGTTTGTGTTCTGGAGTACGCTCGCTCGTCCGTATTCGATTGCGGGGTTCTTCGTGGCTATCGGCTGGCGGTGGCGCGCCGGGTACATACTCGCCCTTCTGTGTACCCCGCTCGCCATCCTCGGCTTTCATTTCAATGACTGGAAGTGGATAGCGGTCGGGTTGGTCATCTGCATAGGGTTGTTCCTGATTCGGCCTGATACGGACAGGAGCTTTCTCGATTACAACTTTCTCACGAACGCCCGGAGGATCTATGTTCCGTTCTGTGTGGGGCTGGTTCTACATCTTGGTATGTACTCTGCTCGCATTGGACGCTTCATCTCTGAGGACTGAGAGCTGGTATTCGGGATACGTCCACTTCTCGGACTGGAGAGGGAAGCCGCCTGTAACATGGGCGACCAATCCCGCGGTGTCGATGTACTACTCAGGTGGAAGCCCGAAGAGTCTGAGAGGGGAAGTTGAACTAAGGCCGGGGGATATTTTAGGCATAGACTACTATGCGCTGATGATTCCTCCGCTTGTGAACGGAAGGCCGCTTCTCCCGGTTGAGTTCCATCGGACGTTCGCAGATACGCTGTCAAAAGGTGCAGTCATAATCCTTCAGGTAGAATGAGTATCAAAGACACCATAGGCCAGTACATCAACGGCGTTCAGTTGAACATCGACCTCGTGAACGCCTGTTGCCTCGCCTGTCCGTCCTGTGCGGTAGGGTCAATCGCTACCAAGCGGAAGGGCGTGATGTCCATCGACCTCTTCAGGAAGATCCTGGACAAAGCAGACAGGGAGATGAAGATACGGCGGGTCATGCTCTACGTCTATTCCGACCCCTGTATGCACAAGGACTTACATCTCTTCGTTCAGGAGTGTACCGACAGGGGGATAGATACGTGGATCTCCACCATGCTTCAGTCCACCAACTGCGACTTCGAGAAGGTGATAGAGGCAAGACCTACGGAGTTCAGGATAAGCTATCCCGGTCTGGAGCAGATGTCTTACTACCAGTCCAAGAACGCCGACCCTGAGAGGTTCCTTGCGAAGCTGAAGAGTGTCGCCAAGCTCCCCCGGCACAAGGAAACCACATGGACGCTCTTCTTCCACCACTACAAGGATAACGGACACGAGATAGAGCAGGCCGAGCTTTTCGCAAATCAGTACGGTCTGAAGCTCGTGGTCATCCCGGCTATCTTCATGCCGTTGGAGAAGTTCGTGAGGCATGATTACTCCGAAGCAGACCTTGGACTTATATCGAGACTCTGGGAGACACCGGAGGAAGCCACAGCGAGAATGAAGCGGACAAAGGATTGCGTTCTCTGGAAGCAGTTGACCCTGGACGCCAACGCTGATGTGTTCCTCTGTCAGTTACTCTACAAGGAAGAGTTCAAGCTGGCGAACTTCCTGCATACGCCATGGAGGGCGATTCAGAAGATGATGAAGTCTCACCCCTTCTGCGGAGACTGTTTGAAGAAGGGCGGGAACCAGTATCAGTTATGCTACGCTCCCCCCGCTGAGTCCTTAGACCCCGTAGGTGAAGCCAACAAGAAGCGGAGGACATGGTGAAGCTGATACCCATGTACGGCGACCGCATCATCCCCTTCTCCGAGCCGGGGGATGATAACGACATCAACTTCAACAAGGGTAAGAGAGTCCAGATAGTCAGAGACTTCATCGGGATGGACCTTCAGAACCTCAAGACCTTAGACATCGGTGCGCCCAATGCCTTCGGGAAGCTCTTAGGCATCAAGGATAACACCCTGAGAACCGACCTGAACGACGAGCTTCATGCTCCCGATAAGGACTACGACCTGATTCTCTTCTCTGAGATACTGGAACATCTGATGAACCCCCTCATGGCTCTGAGAAGCTGTCACGACCTCCTGAAGCCGGGAGGGATACTGATTGTATCCACTCCAACCCCTAACAGGTTCTTCATCCAGAGTCCATCACATCTCACCGAGTACCGACCGGACAGGCTGGTTCAGATGCTAAGGTGGGCGGGGTTCGAGGTCTTGGACTACAAGAAGTTCTGCATCTGGGATAAGAGATTCATGTTCTACGGCATCAGACCCTTCCTCCGGGTTCTCTTTCACAGAAGCCAACTCTGGAAGCTACGGAAATGTTCTTAGGCCGAGACCCAAACCCTGAGAAGGGAGTCAAGGGGCAACGTGGGAAGCTGAAGGTCTATGACCTGAACGGGGCTATACCGTTTTCCGGGCATTTCACGGCAGACAAAGACGCTGAGAACAACAAGCACAGGCTAAGAGTCTATCGGAAGTTCATGGGGGTTCAGGACTTCGAGGGGCGGAAGGTCTTGGACATAGTGAAACCGAACTACATCTCAAGGGAACTGAAGATAGCCTACAACACGGTCGGGGATCTGAACAAAGGCGTGAGGCCGAGACCGGATGATACGGACTTCGACATCATCACATCCTTCGAGGTCTTTGCCCATGTGATGAACCCGCTTCTCCTGACTCAGGAGTGCTACCGCTTACTGAGGCCCGGAGGGACGATGTACTTAGGGACACCGCTTCTCTGGCTCATCCCCTGGTTCCACGGCAGGGGGAACTTCACGGAGTACAAGAAGGACCGTGTTCAGATCATCCACGAGTACGTAGGATTCAAACCTGTTAGATACGAGTGGCATAACCCGTGGCACTGGTGGTTCATCTTCAACGGGATAAGGCCTCCGCTCAGATACCTTCACAACAGATTCCAACTGTGGGAACTACGAAAGCCCTCGTAATAGACTGGAACTTCATCGGTGACTGCATCATGTCATCCCCCGTATTCCCTGCGCTCAAATCGAAATACGACCGCGTGGATGTGGTGGGCTATGAGTTCTGTAAGGAGGTCTTTGAGGCGAACCCCTACATCGATAACATCTACACCGGGGAGAAACTTACAGAGATGTGGGAGGCGAGGAAGAGAAGGTACGACCTTGTTCTTCAACTCAACACTTCGTTCAAGACTAATCTTCTGATGATGATTGCCGGGAAGAAGCGGTTGGGATATTCCGTTGGGCTGAAGGGGCTTCCTCTGACCATCAGGTATCCGGTAAGATACAAGACCGCCCAGAAGGGGAACCGGATAGACGAGTGCATGACGTTACTGACGGCTATTGGCATCAGAGGGGAATATGGTGGCCCGATATTCCGGTTAGAGAAGAGGATGAGGAGGCAGGAGCATTTCGTTGGCTTCCATGTCAACCCCAGAAACACTCAGGATGCGAGAAGGTGGGACAAGTGGAGACAGCTTGCGTGTACCCTCAGAGCAAGGGGTTATCGGGTGTTCTACTTCGGGACAGAAGAGGACTTCGGCTACATCAGGTCGGTGGATAAGGAAGCGGAGATTGCCTACACCCCGACCTTACAGGCGTTAGGTTCCTTCCTCACGAGGTTAGGGAAGTTCGTCTGCGTCAACTCCGCTCCGATGCACTTGGCTGGTACTTTGAGCGTCCCTACGGTAGCCCTTGTGGGCGGTACGCCTTCCAGGGTGGTCTGCAATTACCCCACAGTGAAGCCGATAGAAGGGGAGGGGCTGGACATGAGCGCAATCTCGGTGGAGGACGTACTTGCGGAAATTGATTGAGTGGGTAGTGCTTGCCTTGATTGTAGCGGGTATCGTGTGGTTCTGTAATGAGTACCTCGGCCCTAACTATGAAATGATACTGGACAAACCGCCGTGGAAATGGGACTTCTGATATTGCTTGCCATATACGCCATCTGTTCGCTGGTGTGGATCCTGGGATTCTACTGGCGGGATGAAAAAAAACCGTGGGACTACCCGCTGTGAGCGAGTACAAGAAGATAGAGAACGGCGACAGGGTTATCGTGCCAAAACGATACCTCAAGATTGCCTGCTGTGACTGTGGCTTAGTCCATACCTACCAGTTCAGGATAGTCAAGGGAAAGGTGACGTTCATCGTGAAGAGAGACAACAGAGCGACAGCGAACATACGGAGAGCGCGTTGAAGATACAGCCCTGTCCTAAATGCGGGAAAGCCAAGCTGACAGAGATAAAGTCCAGAAAGAAGGGTCCGCATTACGGATGGGTGCTGTATTACGCCGTGGAGTGTAAGTGCGTTCACATGGTCATCGCCGCGACCAAGAGGGAGGCGATAACGAACTGGAACAAGCCGAAGTGAAGCAGATACTTCTCGACCCCAAGATATTCAATTACGTGATAATGGTTCTGTATTTCCTGAACGCCGTGAGGTGGCTGATAGACGGGAAGATAGCGGACGTATGTTACTGGTTGTCCGCACTCGCTATAACTGCCACGGTCACGTTCCTGTATAACCATTAGAGGAGAGTAAGAGATGCTGAGTACAAGAGCAGAAGAATTGCTTTTGACGGTGACGGGGGATAAACGCGCGCTCCTTCTGGAGATGCTCGAAAGCATCATCACGAAGTACGCCCACGGTGCGAGGGACCACGGGATGGACATTGACGACATCCCGAACATTGACGAACTCATATCCGAGGTGGAAGATCAGCTGGCGTATCTCAGGCAGTACCGGAGAATCCTGGTGCGCGCTCTCGTGCTGATAGACGAGGGGAACCATCAGGGAGCGAGGAACATTCTGGCGAGGCAATTCAAGGCGAAGGCAACACATCTCGACCCCGGCTTCAAGCATGAACTGGAACGAGCAACGAGGGATGAATGATGATAGCGTTATTACTGTTACTCCAGTTTGCTCCGACGGCCCATGCCCAGAGAACCTTTGAGGACTCAACGGGTTTCTATCTCATACGGTTCGACTACGATACTGGATGGGCCTTAACCCCGTCGACCTATCCGCCGGGGCAACCGCACTACACATCCCTTATTACAGTCCTCCAAGTGATAGACGGAGAGACGGGGGCTATCGGTGAACCCTTTTGGGGGGTTTACACGGAGGGTGGGTGCTTTGAGGATAACCCTGAGACCTTAGTGCAATGGGCGAAGAAACTACTCGCGGAACGAGCAACGAGGGACGAGTGACCCGCACAGAAGTCTTTGACATCTGCAAGCAGATAGCACCGCGGTACGATTACGACCCCGTGTTGATACTCGCGGTCTGCGAACAGGAATCTGCTTACGACCATCAGGCGGTGAGACTGGAGAATAATTTTCTCCGCAGATACGTTGACCCGATGGGCTTTGCAACAACCGTAAAGGTGTTGTTTTCAACGAGTTACGGGCTGATGCAGGTAATGGGTCTGAGTCTCTATGAGATGCAGTTCTTCGATGCTCCCCTTCAGGTTCACTACAACAAATGGGTTCCGCATCTGATAGACCAGTTTATGGTTGACCCCCGCTCTCAGATTGAGATGGGGTGCAAGTGGCTGAAGAGGAAGCAGGGAACGAGGACGTTAGACGAAGGGCTGAAGCGGTACAATGGTTCAAGTCTGTATCCAGCCCAAGTGTTCAGGCGATACGACAAGCTGAAGGTGATATACGGTTGACTAAATCCTCCGGCGCATGGCGAGAATGTAGTCTCTACATCAGAGAGAGAGACAAGTACATCTGCCAGTTCCACAAACTCTGCAAGGAGAAGGGGATAAAGCCCCCCTGTGGCTGTACTACCGTGATGCAAGCCTGCCACAAGATAACCAAAGGCCGAGGGGCTGGCCTGAAGTGGGATGAGAGAAATATGTTCTGCGGGTGTGCGGGGTCTAACGTCTATGAGCGACACAACAGAGACACGATGCAGGCTATCTTCCGTCAGTTGTGGCCTGAAGATTACGAGTACCTGGAACGACCCAGAAAGCCCGTGAAGATGGATTTAGACGCTGTGAGATTGTATTACCAACAGAAGCGGAGAGAGCTTGACAAAAGGTGAAATAGCGATAAGGCTCATCGAGGAACACCCTGACTGGTCGAAGAAGAAGTTAGGCGAGTATCTTCATGCCAAGCACCCAGACCTCTTTCCTTCCGCTGAAAGGGCGAGGAAGGTTGTGCGGGTTGTAACCGGAGCGGCGGGGGAGGAGTCCAGAAGGAAAACATGGAGGACAACGGACAAGTGGCGTGGCGTTCCCGCTCCATCCAAGCACGATTACAGTAGAGTCCAGCTACCCCCCGGCAAGATTGGCCTGCTCTATGATGTCCACATTCCGTTCTACGACCCCGAAGCCTGCGAGATCGCCCTTACCTACCTTGAACGCTACAAGCCTGATACCCTGGTACTCGCCGGGGATATTCTGGACTGCTATCATGTGTCCTCCTTCGTGAAAGACCCGTTAGAACGAAGGATGAGCGAGGAGATAGACATTCTCAGGGACTTCGTATCCATGCTGAAGCGGACGTTCAAGGCGAGAATCATCTATCAGCTTGGGAACCATGAAGAGAGATGGGAGAGATATATCCTGACCCAAGCCCCGGCAATCTTCGGGATAGATGCTTTCGACTTCGAGAACGTGATGGATCTTGACGTTGAGATTGTGAAGAACAAAAGAATTATCGAGGCAGGGAACCTTCACATCTTACATGGGCATGAGTTCGGGCGGTCGATATTCTCTCCTGTCAACCCCGCCAGAGGTCACTTCATGCGAGCCAAGACAAGCGTTATCGGCGGACACTACCATCAGTCCTCGGAGCATATAGAAAGAGACCTGAGCGGGAAGATTATCGGCGCGTGGTCTGTGGGCTGTCTCTGCGAGTTGACCCCGAAGTATATGCCCATCAATAAGTGGTCACACGGCTTTGCTACTGTTGACCTTGACAGTGACGGGAGTTTCGAGGTCAGGAACCTGAAGATCATCAACGGGAAAGTCCGTTAGCTGTTTCCTCCAGAGTGCGAGGAAGGCGGGTCTGATTCCGAAGAGCCTGCCGATCTCCCACACAGTCACATCCGTTTCCGTCAGGTAAAAGATCAGGCTGTCGGCTACGGCTCGCCGCCGTCCGTGGCGGATTCTACTGATCGTCCTTTGTGATAAGTCTGAGTCCCGTCGCTTGCCGGGTTTCTTCGCCAAGTTCCCGGCTGATATGTTCCTGTATGTCAGGACTGACATAGTACCTCCTCGTGGTGAGCGTGGAGATGTACCGGGATAGTTGCCCCTTGTCTATCCCGTACAGCTTGGCTATTTCAGTTTGTTTCTTCCCCTGGTTGAGTGCTTCGATAAGCTCAAGGAGCGACCTGCGGCCTCCGAACCGCAGACAGAAGTTTAGGTAAGCAGAGATGGGACTCATAGCTAAACCCCTGTTTTGGTGGCTCGTCGCTCCTTCAAAAAGTTGGCCCGGTTACGGATTAGCCATTAAAATAGTTGCGGTTCTAAGGGTCAAAAAAAAGTTTGCGAAAATCGTCCAAACCTATTGACAAACGGCTTTTGAGGGTGTATATTGCAAAAGAGTCGTTTGCCAAATAATAACTACTTAGTCTAACCGCAGACAATTTGTTGCGGGACGCAGGCGACTCTAAACGGGTCGCCTGTTTTTGTTTGCGCCCGGCTCAATTCGTTGCCACGAAAAATTGCCGGAGTCCCGCGTGAGTCGTAAGCAAGATAAGGGGGGGAGTTCAGAGAAGCAAGTTCAATCCGCTACTCTGAATCTTTGCGAAACACCGACGACATTGGGAGATTTCAGCCAGTCAGCTTTCCTCAAGCTGGGGCTGAATAACTACTTCGTCAGCCATCCTCAGGAGGATGAAGTAGCGGCCTTCGCCGCATATCTCTCCCGCAAGCTACACCTACCTCAGAATCACAAATCCGTCAAGGCGCACATCCACAAGGTTCTCGCCGGCCAGACTTCTATGGAGCTTGACTGGTGGATCGTGTTCGGGGAGTTCTCCGGACTGCTGGAGAATTATTTGCGCGAAAGGCGGGACAAGATCGGGAGAGCGGGATGAAGCCCAAAACACAAGAGCTTGAGAAACACGCCCACCGCCCGACTGTCGGGTACATCGTCGCTCCCAATGACATTCTCGCAGGATACAGATGTACCTGTATCTGCGGATACAATTCCGACAAGCTCCACGACACCAGAGAAGAAGCCACCGAAGAGTTCTACCAACACATTGAAGGGAGAAAGCTATGACCGCGTCCATCCCCTGCCCCAATGGTTGCAGGACCGCAGAGCAATCCTACGACTGCCCGTTAGAGTGTACTATCGAGGGCGACCACTACGAGACTGAGGTTGACTATGAGTATGAAGTCCAGAAGCGGGACGTAACGATAGTCAACCTGAAGCACACCTACACGAATCTCAGGGTCGAAGTCCCGCCCTCAACACTGAAGATGCTGAAGGCGAAGGCGTTGGTGGATTACGATGAAGTCCACCTGGAGGACTGGTGTGAAGATCCTTACGTCGAGAACGGTGTATCACGTTCGGACTTTGTGAAATGAGGCCCGGCTACTTCAGAAGAGTGGCTCCTCATGCCGGACGGGGGCGTACCTCCGACCCTGTTGCCCGACAGGGTACTGCGAAGTTAGTGGACTTCGCCGCCCCCTCCGGCTTTGAAATGAACATGGCCTTACGTCAAGGCCTATGGATACTGCTGGTGTTCCTTCTTCTGGCAGTCTGGATTGTTGTAACCGCCAAGCCTTCCGGCGGAACCGTGGAAGGTAGTCTCATAGATAAAGTGCAAGTGTGCTGAAACGTAGGGGGCGTGGACCCTTGAAGCCGCGCCCCCGCATTATTCCAAAGGAGGGAATATGGCAAAGTACAAAATCAAATGGGATGAGGACTTCCGGCGATTCTACGCTTACCGTGAGAGCGGTTGTATCGTGATGACCTCCAATAATGGGTTGGTGAAGGGCGACACCATCGAAGAGTGTGAGAAGATGTTGCGGGGATCAGTCCCCGCGTCCAACCCCACCCCCATAATCACCGAGAAGGAGGTAGAGATATGAGTATCTACATCCAAGACATCGACCGGGAGCAGGAGTACAAGCAGATGCCGGATGAAATCAGTCTCTGCTGTCCAGCTTGCGGGGAAGCACCGAGACATTGTGAGTGCGCTCCCCTGAGTACCCTGTGGGCGCATTTCAAGAAAACCATCAGACCAATGGAGGGAATATGACAAGGGAAGCGAGGGACTACCTACAGAGGGTTGTCGGCTACTTGCAGGAGAAGTCTATGTCCTGTATCGGTGGCGGGAATTGCGAGATGGACGGTGAGGGGGCGGTACACGGGGAGGGTTGCCGTGAGGCAAGGGAGTTGGTTGACGATGCGTGGGACATCATTCTCCGCGCATTGGTGAAAGAGAAAGGGATAATGCGATGAAAACCTCCAACTGCTGTAACGCATCACCAAAGGCGTACTTAGGTCCGCATGGTACGCCGGACTCCGACTCCGAAGATTACGGGGTCTGTTCAAAGTGCGGGGAGCATTGTGGCTATGAGGAACCGGGGGAGTTCGAGTTCGAGGAGTCGGTCAGGGACTTACTGAGTCGCGTTGTGGATTCTTATGTGAAGGCGGGGAAGGAAGTGAAGGAGAAGGAGGGGGCAGAGGATTCAGCGTACTACTACGCCCTCGGAGAGGCGTTGGCCCTGTCTGTGGTGAAGGTCGAGCTTGAAATGATATTGTCAAACCTGGAGAGAAGCCGTGACTAAAGACGACAGACTCAGACAGTGGGCTTTCATAGCGACTGAGATGAGGAACGCAAGGAGGGCAATCCTGAAGGAGCAGGGGTTCACGGAAACAACGTGGCGGGACTTCGAGGATTCCCTCACAGAAGAAGTCAACGAGACAGAAGAAACCGAGTACGGTACGATACAGGTTGTCTCCAAGCCGATATTTCAACGGCGCATCGGGGACAAGCGTATCGGGGAAAGGAAGCGATTATTCTTAGGGAGGAACGATGAACAAGTCTGAATCAATCGGGAAGCTGGCTCTTGCTCTTGCGAAAGCGCAGGGAGCAATCAAGGCCGCAGTCAAGGACAGTGAAAATCCTTACTTCAAATCGAAGTACGCAGACCTTGCGAGCGTCTGGGATGCCTGCCGAAAGGCGTTGTCTGACAATGAGTTGTCCGTTGTCCAGACGACCTCAGATGGTAACGGGGTGACGGTCGAGACAACCCTTCTCCATTCAAGCGGTGAGTGGATTTC
>Ga0070749_10000192_pt1 | contig 38241 bp, 61 predicted proteins | sample VirMetDEL_Nov_18_FD_75180 | JGI IMG/M metagenome (GOLD analysis project Ga0070749, IMG submission 75180) | Aqueous microbial communities from the Delaware River and Bay under freshwater to marine salinity gradient to study organic matter... | ecosystem: Environmental > Aquatic > Marine >...
CACGGAGGTTTGCGCCACTGAGGTTTGCGCCACTGAGGTTTGCGTCACGGAGGTCCGCGCCACCGAGGTTTGCGACACTGAGGTTTGCGCCACTGAGGTTTGCGCCACTGAGGTCCGCGCCACCGAGGTTTGCGCCACTGAGGTTTGCGCCACTGAGGTTTGCGTCACGGAGGTTTGCGTCACGGAGGTTTGCGCCACTGATGTCCGCGCCACGAAGGTACGCGCCACGAAGGTCCGCGCCGTTCTTTACTGCCCATTGGACGGCTAAGCCTATTTTTACTGACGGTTTCTCACCTTCAATGCATTCGATCTCCGCAGAAAATTGGACTTTACCCGTCCATCTGTTCAACACGTCAAATTTCATGTGCCCTCTCCTCGTGTCCCTACATCACCGGCCGCTTCCCTATCGGCTGTAACCAGCGTGGCGATGCTGACCGAGAGGTCGGCGGCCGGTGATATAGGGACAATAGTTCACCATCAGTGAATACGTCAAGCACAAATATTCACTGGCGGTGAATTTTATTCATAAGTAATCTCACGTATGTGGATAAACGCGAAGAGCGGGCTAAACTTAAGTGTTGTATGTCAACCGCTTTCGTCGGCAGCTTGTCGGAGTGCGCGTATGCCTTCCCAAAGCTTGATGCTCATATCTCCGGGCTCACCCCGAAAAATCCAGTCAAGACTGATACGATACGTCTCGCAGAGCGCGATCGCCGTCTCAATGGACGGCATTTTTTTTCCTGATTCTATCTGGTTGTAGGTGTTGGCTTCTATGCCCGCTCGTCGTCCAAACTCGCCTTGGCCAAGGTCAAGCACCCTGCGAACCAGCCGCAACCGCTCCCCCACTGCAGAGCGTAACTCGGCCCGTGCTGCGGTCTGTGTGTCGGTAATTTTAGCCCCGGCCATAGCCAGAACATTACACAGGCGGTGAATAAAAGCCACAACTGGTCTTGCAACATCACCACGGGTGAATTATGCTCCCCAACATGAGCTACGATATCAGGACCATCGACGATCTGGTAGTGGCCTTGGGCGGCCCGGCGGATCTGGCGGCAACGCTGGGGCTCACGAGTTCGGCCGTCTGCAACTGGTCCATTCGAGGGTTTATTTCGCCCTGCTGGCACGTGCGGCTGCTTTACGAGCTGCGCCGGATCGGCAAGCGCGCAGACCCGGAACTGTTCGAGGCGACTGAAGAGCAGTTTGCGGCGCTGTTCCCCGACACGCACGGCGAAAGGCCAGTGCGGAAGAGGGGAAACGCGCCCGCCGTTGCTGTGTGAAATGAAAATGGCCCGGATCACGACCGGGCCGCCTCAGTGCGTCAGTGCAATGCGTTACCTGCAGCCGCAGGACTGCTTACCGTTCCAACTCGGCACGCACATATAGCGCGTTCCGGGTGGGCACGAGGCCCAAGCCACCGCGCTTGAGAATGTCAGTGCGGCGAGTGCGAGTGCAATGCGTTTCATCTGCGTACTCCCTAGCTGGGTGCCGCTCAATATGCGGCGAGCGAGCATAGGTCAGAAGTCCCTGTAGCGTCCAGTGCGTAACCGGCCTGCTGATAGCGGCAGGCGGATGATTGAGCGCATGCGGCTCCTGACTCGCGCCAGCTCCATGCCGTCGTCCGCCTCCCGCTGCCGGCCCCGGTGCCCCGGTACGGTAGCGCGTCCCTCTGCCTGCACCCGGTGACCATTCGGAAGCGGTCACCGGGCCTTTCAGAGCGGCGGAAATGAAAGAGCCCCACAGCGCGAACTGTGAGGCCCCGGTCGGTGGTTTGCTCGTGGAGCATGCTCCGACGTTGGAACGCAGGTCCGGAGGAGGGACCATCCAATGCCCAATCTACTTGACAAGGCGCGGCTGGGCAACAGCGACGCGCCGAAGTGGCTGGTTATACACCGTCCCGTGGGGAGCCCGCAGCGTCGAACCTGGGGAGCCGACATGGCCCGCCTTGCAGACGATCTGATCAGCCACGGATGGGTCACGTGGCGCGAGGGCACGGAGGCCCATTTCAAGCACCGCTGCATGGTGGAGAATTGACCATGAGTGCACACGCTAGACGGGGATATTTCAGCCTGGCAGCAGCCATCGAAGCGCAGCACCGTGACGAGCTGCCGACCGCGCATCAATTCGTGAGACATCCGCTGATGTCGGCCAGCACCTTCCGTGAAGATCCGCTACCGGACCGATCCATTAAGCCCCGCAGCGTCACGCTTCCCCGCGTCCGCTGGCTTGAGCGTCCTGACCCCTAAAAAGAAATGCGGCGGGTAATGCTCTGCCAGGAGCCCCGCCGCGAATTGGTATCAAACACGAGGTTAGTTATGTCAGAAAATCAAAGCGAAATCAAGACGGAAGCGCGCAGGTGGTTCCGGTTTTATGCGGAAAGCATCAACGACCCAAAGGTTCAGCGCTTGCCGGCGCACCTATTCAAGACGTGGGTAAACTTACTTTGCTTGGCTTGCTCGAATGGCGGCGCCTTTCCCGCGATCAGCGACATCGCTTTTCAGCTTCGCATGAGTGACCACGAAGCTCAGACCCAAATTGATGAGCTGATCGGGCTAGGGCTTATCGACATCACGGCAGACCGCAAGCTGGAGCCTCACAACTGGTCAGGCCGTCAATTCCTGTCGGATACGAGCGCGCAACGTGTCAGGAAACACCGCGCAAAGAAGGCTGAAGCGCCACCGGAACAGCCGTGTAACGTTACAGTAACGTCCCCAGATACAGATACAGATACAGATACAGAAAAGGAAGTAACCCCCCTAGCCCCCCAAAGGGGGCGGACGCGAGGCTCGCGCCTTGAATCCGATTGGCAGCTTCCCGAAGATTGGCGGATGTGGGCGAGAACAAACTACCCCGCCAGCACCGACGAGCAGGTTTTCGACCAAGCCGCACAGTTTCGGGACTACTGGTGCGCAAAGCCCGGCGCCCAGGCCTGCAAGCTCGATTGGGAAGCCACGTGGCGGAATTGGTGCCGCAAGGGCCTCAGCGCCGCCGGCACCGTTCGCAAGCCGCAGTACACCGGCAGCTATCGCCAGTCGGCGGACGTGATCCCGTACAAGCCGATGCCGCAGCCGGCGCAAGGCATGTCCCAAAAGCAGCTTGAGCAGTGGGTTCTCGAAGACGAAGCCCGATGGGAGGCGAGCCGTCATGTCTGAGTACCTTACGATAGACAATGCCGATTTCAAAGCGCGCTGCTGGATTTGCGGGGTCACAAAGGACCCTGACGGCAAGACTACGCACCGCAACGGCGTTTGGCACGAGCGTCACCATCATCACCCATGGGTCAGGGAAAGCGAAATCGAGGGCTGGGGCCGAGAACTGCGGAGCGCCGTGATCCTTCCCCTCACGAAGCTGATCTTTCGCCAGCAGCACGCCTTCAGGCACTACCCAGACCTTGAAAGCCTCATGCCTGATCGTGATTGGGTGGACTTCGCCAAGCAGCGAGCCCAGCGGTACGCAGAAGCCGTCGAGTGGCAGGACGACAACCTTAAGCGCCACGAGAAGCACGTCCCTGGCATGGGCACGCTTGCGAACGTCAGCCGCGCTGCGTTCCGCAAGATGCAGGAGCGCTCGCCGAACAAGCGCATGCTGCACATTGACCACGCCGCCTTGCATCGCCGCATCACGGGAGAGCGGGAATGAAAAACACCTCCGAACTGCAAGCGATCGCCTCCAATATCTCCCGCCTTCAGGAGTTAATCGACGACTACCGCGAAGAAATGAAGGCTGCCTATGAGATTGCAGCTAGCCGTGACGTTACGCCCTTGGACCAACTTCTGTCTGTCGCTGACGTGCGGGAGCTAACGACGCTGTCGCGCGCGTCGATCTATCGGAAGGTAGCCGATGGCACCATGCCGGCGCCGCACAAGATCGGAAAAGCGCGGATCGCGTGGAAAGCATCAGCGATCAACGAATGGCTCAACGGCCTTCCGCAATCGCACTCCCAAGCTGCGTGAAATGACAAACGGCCCCGCCGGGCTAAGGCGGAGCCGCAAAAATCGCACGCCCACAACAACCAAATCATGAGCACAACCATGGTATCATGGTTTTATTGGGATTGGAAGCACGAAGGCCCGCCAACGATTGGATATGCGCCATGACCACAACATGCAAGCATTGTCGCTGGTTCGATCAAAAAAGCACACGCGGTCTGAATCGGTTTGAAGGATTGTGTCGGTTTAATGCGCCGGCTCCTAGCAATCACGGAGAGATAGTAAAATGGTTTCCAGAAGACGCAACGCAACAAATAGAATTACTTTCCCGTTCTTCCTATTGGCCAGTTGTTGGCCATGATTCTTGGTGCGGACAATTCCAAGGACAAGAATCATGATCGCGCTCGTCCAGATCATCCAAACGCTAGAGGACAAGATGGCTCTTAAACCCCGCGTGCGCGTGAAGGCCCAAGGCCGTGCGGTTGCCATAGGAACCTACGAGGAAATCGTCGAAGGCAACAAGGTCAAGATCAAGCCCAAGCGGAAGCACGGCCAGACGCTCAATCAGCAGTACGCCAGCGCAAACAGAAAGAAATGGCGGCCAGCGAAATGAACCGGCGCGAGTGGAACCAGTGCAAGGCAAATCTCACCGGAGGTCGTGGTAGAGACGATCACGGAATTGAGTTTTGGGCCTACGCGCTCATGTCGTGGGAGCGCGCAGAAGTTATGAAGTTGATGAAGCGCGTTGCTAAGGAAGCGCTTACCGAATATCTCAAATTGCAAGGCGTCAAAGATACTTATTGGCACCAGCACAAGTTCATGGGGCTTCTAGGAACGAAAGCCAGAACCGCATTGCTCAACAGAGAAAACAGTGCCTTTCGGCGCGGCCTTAAAAGTAGGAGAAAGTGCCACTAACCAGCTTACCGCGTGCGAGCGTCCCCGAAGAGGGATCACCATGAGCAACACCATCACCGACTACCTCGTCAGCCGCTACGGTCCTGAAATCCTGACCGTGCGCCGCCATGACATGCCGCTGAGGAAGGCACAGCCAAAGCATCAACTTGCTGTTGTTCCCAAGGGCGGACAGCGGCGAAAGCTCGAAAAGGAACTCCGCAGGGAAGGCTACAAGGCGCACGTTGCGCGGCACCGTGTCGATAAAGACGTGACTGCCAATCTGGTGTTCACGAACGCACTTCCTGCGTTCAACAAGCATGCGCGCGCCGTGCTGGCTGAACTGCCCAACAAAGCGGTCCTCACGCTGTATGGGCGTCGCCCACCGGCTGAATACGTCAAGCCTTACGAAGTGGGGGACGTGATCAAGGTTAAGGCTGGCGTATTTGCTGGATCTATTGGCCCGCTTGTCGAGCGAAAGGCTAAGGCGTCTTGGCTGGTAGAGACTGGCGGGAAACGGTTTGTCGTGCACATTAACAACATGATCCGCATCGACCCCGGCTGACCCACTAGACATTGTGGCAAAAATCGCGCATAAGGTGAATTGGACGACCGCTGATATGTGCCCATGTGGGAAAAATGCGTAAGCGGCCCCGGCTCCGGTAATTACGGAAATTTTCCGTAAATCCGTCGAGCCCCAAACGCCATAAATGCGCCCTGAGCAATTCCGGGCTGCCGACCGCGGGGAACACCTGCCGGCAGCCCGCTACGCATTACACAACCACACTAGCCCGGATCGGCTGAACGTAGAATGAAGATGGACCTCAACCAAATCGTCGGCGTGCTCAAGCAGATCGTCGGCCTCGCCGCCGTGGTCATGATTACCGTGGCCGTCCTCCGCGCCTTCGGCGTGCATCTCGATCTTGTAAAGATCGGAGGCACCGAGCTTGCCGCCATCTCAGCCGCAGCGGCCTACATCTCCCGCTGATGTGGCCGCCCGTATCCGTGCCCGCATGCGTACCCGCTCCCTCAGTAGGAGGCTGACACCATGCACATCGACACCATGGCGCGCCGCGCCAAGCAGGTTGGTTTTATCGCCACGGCCATCACGTCGGCTGTCACGGCCCGTTTTGGATGGCTCCAAGGCGAAGACCTGATTACGAGCTGCGTTTACGCGGTGGGCCTCGGTCTTGCTAGCTTCCTTGTCGGCTACGGCCTTGTTTTTGCTTGGGAAAGCCACAAGCGCAAGATGCCGGCTGGCGTAACCATTGCCGCCTGCGCGGTCTTTGCCATTGCGGTTGTCGTGGAGGTGCTCTCACACGTCGGCGCTAACGCGAGCGCTCGCACCCACGACATGAGCCGCGCGGCCGAGCAGACCACGACCTACAGCGATACGCGCGCCGAGCTTGATCGCGCACGTGCTGATTTGGTCGCAATGAAACCGACCCGCGCTCCGGCCACGATCAGCGCCGATATGCAAAGCCTCGAAACCCGCGCATGGTTTGCATCCACCGCACAATGCGCCAATCCGGGCTCATACGCCAATTCATGTCGCCGCTACATGGCACTGAAGGGGGAGCTTGCCGCCGCACAGGCCCGAAACGCCCTTGACGCGCGCATACAGCGCCTCGCCAATCAATCGGCTACGTCCACCGCTGGCCACAGCGTAGCCCTCGCCCAGACCAAGGCTATCGCCTCCTACGCCACGTGGAGCATCAATCCCAACGCAGAGGATCAGGCTAAGGCGAACATGATGATCACGTTGATCCTGGCCGCATACTTTGTGTCTCTCGGCCTTGTTAATCTGGTGGCCCAGGCGTTCGACCCCGAGCCAATCGAGCCATCCACTACTAAAACCGCAGACCTGATCAGCTTCCCCCAGGTCAAGGGTACGATTGTCGTTGACGACAAGGCATGGTCAAAGGCAGTTCTCAGGGCGGCAAACGGGTGAGCGACTTAACCAGCGTCATAACCATGTGGCCATCACTCATGGCGGAAAACGACATCCTTAGTAAGCTCGACGTTAAAGGCGCTGATATTCATCCAGCCCACAATGGTGAATGCTACTGGGTGGGCGTAACGAGATATCACGAAGGCCACCGCTATAGCCATTCCGTCAAGATCGACAAGAACCCATCTGACGAGCAGATTGCCAACGCCAGAGAGACGTTCAACATCTGGTGGTACGAGACCATTAAGGATCAACTTTCGTGAGCCCTTCAGCGTCCATCGGCAACTTTGAATTGAATGTTTCACGTGAGGCAACAACTTTTGATTTAGTGAACCGCTTTCACAGGAAATCAAATGCCTAGAGGTGGTGCAAGGCCTGGGGCTGGTCGAAAAAAGGGCGGCGTTACAAAGGCAACGATCTATCGTCAAGAGATGATGGCGCGCGCTGCGGCAGATGGAATATCGCCACTTGAAGTGATGTTGAACACGATGCGCGCCGCGTGGGCAGCGAAAAAGATCGACGAAGCGCTCCAAGCTGCCGTCCATGCAGCGCCCTATGTGCACCCGCGCCTCGCCGCGTCACAAGTGACGGTTGATGATAAGCGAACCGCAGAACAGTTTACCGACGCAGAACTCGAGGCTATCGCCGCAGCAAGCCGCGCAGGAGCTTCTGAGGCGGCGGAGAGCGAAGCGGACACTGGTTCCGTTCACTGAATACACGTTTCCTCAGTACGTTCCAGCGTCGCATCACACACTGATCGCCGAACATCTTGAAGCCGTCGAGCGCGGCGAGATTGATCGGCTCATGATCAACATGCCACCTCGGCACGGTAAGTCAGAGCTAGCGTCTAGAAGGTTCCCTGCTTGGTATCTCGGTAAACATCCTGAACACTCGATCATTGCCGCGTCATACAACAGCGACCTTGCTACGGACTTTGGCCGGCAGGTTCGAAACATTCTCGAAACCGACGAATATAGAGCCCTATTTGCAACCCGTCTCGCTGATGACAGCCGAGCCGCTAATCGCTGGAATACAAAGGAAGGTGGAGCATACGTTGCAGCCGGCGTGGGTACGGCTATCACTGGTCGCGGCGCGAACGTACTCCTCATCGACGATCCACTCAAAGACCGCGAGGAAGCGGATAGCGAGCTGCACCGTCAAAAAGTTTGGGATTGGTACACGAGCACGGCCTACACGCGGCTTGCTCCCGGCGGGCGCATCATCGTCATTCAAACCCGCTGGCATGAAGACGACCTATCCGGAAAGCTTCTCAGCGAGGAAGAACGAGGCGGCGACAAGTGGACCAGGCTCGAACTTCCGGCGATCAGCCCCGAAGGCGAGGCGCTGTGGCCAGAATTCTACCCGATCAGTTCGCTTGAACGCCTCCGGCGAGTGCTTCCGAGCCGTGACTGGTCTGCTCTCTATCAGCAGAGGCCCACGCCAGAAGAAGGCGACTATTTCAAGCGGGAATGGTTCAAGTTCTACGACCGATTGCCGGACCATCTTCGGATGTACGGTGCCTCGGATTACGCCGTCACAGCCAGCGGAGGAGACTATACGGTCCACGTCGTCTGCGGCGTAGACCCTCAAGACAATCTCTATGTCGTGGATGTGTGGCGAAAGCAGACGGAAAGCCACATATGGGTGGAACAGTTCATTAACTTGGTCGCCCAGCATAAGCCGCTGAATTGGGGCGAGGAGAACGGCCAGATCGTCAAATCGTTAGGCCCGTTTATTGACCGCCGAATGAGAGAGCGCCGCGTGTATTGCCGGCGCGAACAAATGTCGAGCGTATCCGACAAACCTACGAGGGCCAGATCGTTTCAGGCTCGAGCTGCGATGGGGAAAGTGTTTCTCCCACATTCGGCGCATTGGGTAACAGACCTTCTCAATGAGATGATGACGTTCCCGGCCGGCAAACACGACGACCAGATCGACGCCTTGGGCCTGATCGGACGCATGATGGACACGATGGTATCAGGGCGCGCGCCGGCTGAGGCCGAGAAGCCAGAAAGTGCATGGGACAGGGCCTTCAAGCGGCGCGCACAGGAAGAAACGTCCCAAAGTTGGAAGGCGTTTTAGAATATCATTTCAGCAAGTGTCGCCTATCCCCGGCTCGACACTTCATCGGGTGAAATAAAATCCTAATGGCAGATGGAATGCTGGCGGCCGAACAAGCCGCTGACAGCTACGACGAATCCAAAACACCGCTCGAAACCCTGATTGGATGGGTTGAAGACGCCCAAGAGGTAACCGACGCCGCGCGCAAAGCGGCGGAGCGGGATAGAGACTATTACGACGGCAAGCAATTAACGGCTGCCGAGAAAGCCACGCTACGCCAGCGCGGGCAGCCCGATGTTGTGATCAACCGCATTAAACCTAAGATCGACTTTCTATGCGGGTTCGAAGCGGCAAATCGTACCGACCCTAAGGCTTTTCCCCGCACGCCGCAGGATGAAGACGCCTCGGAAGCGGCGACGGATGCGCTGCGATACGTCAAGGACAAGACCGAGTTAGACACCGCGTTCAGCGGTGTTTGGCAGAACATGCTCATCGACGGTTTTGGTGGCGTGGAACTCGTCATTGAGCCCAAGCCGGACGGAACCAACGAAATCGCTGCCAAGCATTGGGAATGGGACCGGCTTTTTTACGATCCGCATTCGCGCAAGCTCGACTTCTCCGATGCCCGCTACCTTGGCGGTTACATTTGGATGGACGAGGAGGAAGCGCTTGAAACGTGGAACACCGAAGACGCAAAGAAGGCCATCGAGCAAACTGTCAGCAACGACACGCTGACGCGCACCTATGACGACCGCCCAACGTGGAAATCGTGGGCAACAGGCAAGGCCCGCAAGCGTGTCCGCGTAGTCCAGATGTATCACCGCGAAGGCGGGCGCTGGGTGTACTGCGTATTCACGAAGGGCGGCAAACTCGAGTCGATGCCGGTTCCGTTCGTCGATCAGGACGGCAACTCGTGGTGCCCGCTGATCCTGCAGAGCGCCTATGTCGATCGCGACAACAACCGGTACGGGTTGGTGCGCCTCATGATCGACGTGCAAGACGAGATCAACAAGCGCAGATCGAAGGCCCTGCATCGCCTGACCATGCAACAGGTCGTGGCCGAGGAAGGCGCGGTTCGCGACGTTGATCAGGCCAAGAAGGAAATCGCCAAGCCTGACGGCATCGTGGTCGTCAATCCCGGCTTTCGGTTCGAGCTTCTGGGGAAGGCTGAGCAACTGGCCGGCGAACTACAGCTCTTGCAGGAGAGCAAAAACGAAATCGAGCAGATGGGGCCTAACGCTTCAATGCTCGGCAAAGACGGCGACGCGCCATCTGGTCGCGCGATCCTTGCCAATCAGCAAAGCGGTCAGACAGAGATTACGCTTCTGCTTGACCGGCATCGCTACCTCAAGCGCCGCGTTTATCAGCGCATCTGGGATTTGATCCGCCAGTACAAAAAAGAGGAGTGGTGGGTCCGCGTTACGGATAACGAAAAGAACGTGCGCTTTGTCGGTCTCAATCGGCCAGTGACCGCAAAGGAAGAACTGGCGAAGCGTATGCAAGCGCAGGGTGCGCAGCCTCAAGAAATCGAGGCAACGCTCGCACAGATTGCACAAGACCCGATGCGCGGGCCAATGCTGGACCAGGTGATACGCACCGAAAACCAGCCAACCGAAATGTATATGGATATTACAATTGAGGAAGTGCCGGACGCGGCCAACGTGCAGGAGGAACAATTCCAAGCGCTGATCAAGCTGGCGCCGGCCGTGACATTCCCGCCGCAAGTCTACCTGAAGGCCTCTAGCCTGCGGAACAAGGAAGAGCTGCTCCAAGAGCTGGAAGGCGGGAAGCAGTCGCCAGAGCAAGCCGCACGAGATCAGGTTGCAACTGAATTGCAGATCAAGAAAGCCACGGCTGAAGTCGAAAAGCTCATTGCCGATGTTGAGAAGACCGAAGCCGAAGCGCTGAAGATCAAAGTCGAAACCGACATTGCGCAAACCCAGGTCGCGCTTGGCCAAATCGTGCCGCCGACCGTCGCTGAATCAGTACCTGCGTCGCCGCCGCCGGGTGAACCTACGGGCGTCCCTGAAGACCAAATGATGCCGCCGCCGGGCCAATCGGGCGAAATGATGGGGTCCACTGCATGACGACGGAGAACACGTCACTGGAAGCAATGCTTGATGCAGAGGAGAGCGTCGAGACCAGCGCGCCAGCGCCGGCTGAGACTGCACCTCCTGAGACGGGCGATAAACCAAGCGCAGCGCCGCCGGCTGACGCCAATGCACAAGCCGAGCCTAGTGATGATGCGCCTCACGTTCCACGCAAGGCCTATGTGGACGAACGCAAAAAGCGTCAGGAATTGGAACGACGGCTGCGCGAATTAGAGCAGTCTGTGCAGTCGCAGCAGCGTCACCCTCAGTCACAGCAACCGCAGCCGCCTGTCATCACGCAGGAGGATTTGGAGCGGTTGTGGTGGGAAAATCCAGCCCAAGCCGCAGCCATCGTTCAGAATATCGCCGTGCAAAATGCCACGGCGCATGCTGAACGCATGATGTTGTCTCGGGAGCTGGATCGGTCAGAACGGAGAGTCCGCAAAACGCACGGAGACGATAAGGTTTCCGCCGCGCTTCAGCAGGCTCGAAATGCCGGGATGATCGACGCTTTTCTCAATGAGGATGACCCATACCAAACCATGATGGACTGGTATTCGGAAGTCGAAGTCGTGCGCGATCCAAAGTCAGCCCGCGAGAAAATCGAGGCTGAAGTGTTGGCCAAGTACGGCATCACTCCATCTGCATCCAAGCCTGTCGCCCAAGCCGCCGTTCCCAAATCGCTGGCGTCTCGCACCTCTGCCCAGCCTCGTGCATCGAATGGGCAGTTTCAGGAGCGGGCGTCTTTGGACGAACTCCTAGGCTAAGGCTAAACCAAAATGGCAGAGACCAACATTCCATCTGCGTTGACAGTAACGCAGTGGGACGATCAGTACTTTACCGAATATCTGAACCAGAACTGGTTCAAGAAATTCATGGGCACGGGCACCAATTCCGTGATCCAAGTAAAGGAAGAGCTCACCAAAAAGCCCGGCGATCAGATCGTGTTGACGCTTGTCAACCGGCTGACGGGCGAGGCGAAAGGCGCAAACGAAACGCTCGAAGGTAACGAAGAAGACCTCACGATGCGTTCATTCGGTATTCGCGTTCGCGAGTACAGCCACGCCGTGCGCTTCTCGAAATTCGAGGAGCAGAAAACCTCGATCAATCTCCGCAAGGCCCATCGCGACACGTTGATGGACTGGAATATGGAGCTTGACCGCGACAACATCATTGATGCTCTCGGTTCCATCAATGGTGTGGCCTACGCTTCGGCGTCGGAAGCGCAGAAAGATGCGTGGCTTGTCGATAACGCCGACCGTGTGTTGTTCGGTGCTGCCAAATCGAACGCATCGAGCAACGATCATTCCGCGTCGCTCGCAAACGTCGACACGACCAACGACAAGCTGACGCCTGATGCGATCAGCTTGATGAAGCGTATGGCCAAGCAGGCAAACCCGCGCATTCGGCCGATCCGTCCTAAGTCAAGCATTGGCGGGTCTGACGGCTATGTCATGCTTGCGCCGACTGAGATGGTGCGAGACCTTTCGGCCAACTCCACGTTCCAGCAGGCTAACCGCGACGCTGGCGTGCGTGGAAACGATAATAAGCTGTTCACGGGCGCTGATTACATTTGGGACAACGTTTACATCTACGAGATCGAGGACATTCCCTCGCTCGGCGCTGTCGGCGCTTCCTCGGCTGTAGTTCGTCCCTGCTATCTGCTCGGTGCCCAGGCGCTCGGCATGGCGTGGGCAATGCGTCCCCAGACGGTCGATGAGGAATTTGACTACAAGCGGAAAATGGGTCTCGCCATCAAGCAGTGGTACAAGGTCGAAAAGCTCCGCTTTGGATCGGGCGCAACCGATACGGACGACTACAAGGACCACGGTGTTGTCACTGGGTACTTCGCAGCCGCCGCCGACGCTTAATAGCCCGAATTAGGAGCACACTCACATGGCTACTGTATCAACAAACCAGTACACCTATGGCCAGCCCGCTGGTCATGGTCTTCACGGCAACGTCAAGGCATGGTGGGGAAAGTACACCTACACTGCCGCGCCGTCAGCCAACGATCTCGTCAACCTGTTCAAGCTCCCTAAGAATTGTCTTACGCTTTGGGGCTTTATGGCAACCGACGACATCGACACCGGCACCGAAACCCTCGACATCGACGTGGGCATTACTGCCAACGGCGGTGGAGCGGCAACGCTAACGGTATCCGACACAACCACGTACACGAACGAGAATAGCGGCGTGGCGCTCGCGACGGCGTTTGTGAACGGCGGCGTGATGACGGGTGATGCCATCACTGATCTGATGCCGGCCGGAACGAACTATCGTCCGTTCATTCATGGAACGGGCCCGAAGTACTTTTCGGAAGAAACCTTGGTGCAGGCCAAGATCGTGGCTGCCGCCAATGCCGGCGGCACGGGCACGATCTATGTCTGCATCTTCGGTATTGTTCTCTAAACGCAACGCGGGGCGGACTTCGGTCCGCCCCATCCGCATGAGGGGAACCCATGGCAACGTTCAATAAATTCTATCCGTTCGTCGAATATCTCGCGGAAGGTGGGTTCAACCTACAGGGCGATACCCTGAAAGTGATCCTGTGCAACACCGCGCCGACATCAAGCAACGGTGTTATCAGTGATCTTACTGAGATTTCGAACGGCAACGGCTATACGACGGGCGGAACCACAGCAACAGTCTCGTCGTCAGCGCAAACGAGCGGCACGTATAAACTTGTGCTGGCCGATGTGACGTTCACGGCATCTGGCGGTTCGATTGGGCCCTTCCGTTATGCGGTTCTCTCGGATGCGACGGCATCCAAGCTAATCGGGTATTGGGATTATGGCTCGTCCATCACGCTCGCCAATGGCGAGAGCTTTACGGTGGATTTCGACGGCACCGCAGGCGTGCTGACTTTGGCTTAAGGTGACAGATATGGCGATGCCGACACCGGAAGAAATGCGCGCGCGGTTCCATTCACTGACAGCGCAGAAAAATACCATCGAAGCGCAAGCCGCGCCAATCCGCGCAAAATATGAAACACTCCGCCAGCAGCAACTTGATATTGCGGCGGCGATCCAGCCACTCGTTGATCAGATGAGGACGGCTGAAGCCCCGCTTTATGCCATCGACGTTGAGCGGGCACAGCTCTCCCGCGCTCTCAATGGCCGCACAGGGGAGCCGTCCTAATGCCGCGCGGCTACAATCTTGCCCGGATGACGACGGCGACAACCGGCACGGGCACGATTACACTCGGTTCGGCCGTAGCGGGATATTTGTCGTTCGCTGGTGCCGGCGCTAACGACGGGCAGACCGTATCATATGCGATCCGCGACGGTTCTAATAGCGAAGTGGGGCGCGGTGTATACACATCGAGCGGGACAACGCTAACCCGATCTGTGCTGAAATCGACTAACTCAAACAACGCAATTTCGCTGTCTGGCACGGCTGAAGTAACGATTAGCCCGCTTGCTGATGATTTTATTGAGGAAGTCAATGCTCAAACGGGCACGACATATACCGTTCTAAACACAGACTTTTCCAAGCTCGTCACGTTTTCGAATGCTTCAAGTATCGCAGTGACGTTGCCGCAGGCTGTCAATGCCTTCGCGGCTGGATGGTTTTGCGATGTTTTGAATAAGGGGGCTGGCGTTGTCACGATCACGCCGACGACCTCAACGATTGACGGAGCCGCAACGCTTGTTCTTCCGCAAAATCGTGGCGCACGAATTGTCAGTGATGGAACCAACTACCAGGTCATTCGCAAGGGCCCCGTTGGCGTTCTTAATATGCAAGCCTTCACCGCGTCCGGCACGTTCACAACGCCAGCAGGTTCTAGCACTGCAACCGTTTATCGCTATGTCGTTGTCGGGGCTGGTGGCGGCGGTGGCGGTTCTAACGGAAACTATTCTTCGGCGGGTGGCGGAGGCGCTGGCGGTGTTGTTATCGGGTCGTTCACAAACGTTGCTCCAAGCACAGCCATTACTATTACAATCGGTTCTGGTGGAACGGCTGGAGCCAACACGGGTGGCAGTGGCGGTAATGGCGGAAATTCGTCCATAGGGTCACCGGTTAGCATAACGGCTAATGGTGCTGGCGGTGCAACGGGTGTGGCCGGCGGAGGCTCAGCCGCAGCATCCGCCGGCGGCTCTGGCGGAAGTGCGTCCGGTGGGACAGTTAATATTTCAGGCGCGGCAGGCGGTAACGGAGCATCGGCCGGAACCGCCGTTTTTGCGTCAATGGGTGGGTGTGGTGCTAGCGGTCCATATGGTGGCGGTGGTTCTGGCGGCGGCGGCTATTCAGTTGGAGCAGGCAGCGCTGCCGCTGGTTATGGTTCCGGGGGAGGTGGAGGAATGGCCTCAACTAGCAGTGGTGGCGCAGGTGCTGGCGGTCTCGTTTTGATCGAATGGGAGCTGTGATGCGCTACGAAATCACCGCTGTTGGGAGCTCAACGGTCATCAATACCGTTGAGGTGGCATCAACGTTGGATGAACTGACGGCTTTGACGCCAAACGTCGCATGGAAGCCGGAGCCAGGATTTATTGCGCGCAAGGCCCCTCATCCTGAACCTCAAGCACCAAGCGCTGACGAAATTAGGCGCATGATGACATATCGAGTCATTGCGGAGCGTGAGCGGAGACTGGCACTAGGGTTCGACTATAATTTTGGTGATGTGCGCGGAACTCATAGAATCGGTACAACCGAGGCTGATCTTAAAGGGTGGTCTGAAGTATCGGATTACGCCGACGCACTGTTGGCTTTGGGAGATACAACAACGACGATTAATATCGTAACCGACACCGGGGCAACTCAATTAACTGCACCGGAATGGATGGCGATTAAGTTGGCAGCAGCCGCGTTTCGGCAACCCATATGGGCTAAGTCGTTTGTGTTGATGGAACAAAACCCAATCCCGCAGGATTATTCCAGTGATTCATACTGGACATGATGAGTTGACGCGCGCCATCGTCGAACAAATGACGCGAAGCAAGATTGAAAGAGAGACCCGCGTCGAGGTGGTTCCTCCAGCGGTCAAGGAACTGATTGAGAACCTGAACAATCGACTTGCGCGCGTGGAGGAGTTTAATGCCGCGCTGGTGCAAGAAGCCATGCGCACCGCTAAGGAACCGCGCTAAATGTATGGTATAGGCGCTTACGGTCAGTTTGCCTACGGGCAGTTTTCAGCTGTTCAGTCGTTTAAGGTAACTGCTGAGTCTGGTGCGTTTACGTTAACCGGACAAAGTGCGGCGCTGCCTACCAGTATTGTGGCCAATGCCGGTTCATTCACTCTATCCGGTCAAACGGCTGCACTCAAAGCCAAGATTACAGCGGCGGCCGGCTCATTTACACTGACAGGGAAGAGCGCGGCGCTCCCTGTCGTTATGCCGGCGGCGTCCGGCGCGTTTGTGTTCACTGGTATCAACGCGGCGTTGACCCCGAAGATTGCCGCTGGTGCCGGATCGTTTGTGTTCACCGGCCAAGCGATGACGATGCAGGCGACGCGGTATATGGCCGCGTCGTCTTTGCCGCTCGGTAAAGCAACGCAAACAGGCGTTGCCGCGTTTGGTGAGTTAGCGTTCGGGCAGTTGTTTACGCAGCCCGGCATTACGTTTGCTTTGTCATTCCAGACTTTCAGAACTGTTGTTACTCTCCCGGTTGGGGCTGGATCGTTCACATTTACCGGAAATGACGCCAACGTATTCCTTGGCAAAATAATCAATGCCGACGTCGGAACGTTTACGATCAGCGGACAAACGGCGGTCCTGCGTACCTATCTAAATGCAGAGACCGGCACGTTTACAGTTGGTCCTGACGTTATCCAGTTTGCACGGAGACGAGCCAAAATAATGGCTTTTCCGCGCGTTGGTCATGCCGGGTTTTCCGCTTCGTCACGCGGGCGCGATGGCATCAAGATCAGAGCCTTTGGAGGCTAAATGCTCACTCCTGGCCGCGTCTACGTCAATTCAACGGTGCGCATCGCCGTTAACTTCCAGGACGATGACGCAACCGACGTTGATCCGTCAACGGTGACGTTCAAGGCATTCTCGCCCTACGGCACAACGATAACATATATTTACGGTACGGATGCAGAGTTAGTCAGATCGGACGCGGGCGACTATTTCGTTGACTTTGTACCGGATCAGTCGGGGCGCTGGTTCTACCGCTGGATTTCGACCGGGAGTGGCACAGCCATCGCCCTGGAAGGCAACTTTGTCGTGCAAGCGACCGCTGATCCGACGCTCGATCAAAACGTTTATACGGCATACCGATAATGTCCTACACAACCACACAACTCGCTGTGCAGGTGCTGCGCAAGCTCCGCGTCATAGACGCCACGGAGACAAGCTCGGATGTTGAAAGCGCCGTTCTGACGCAAGTCACAGACGTTTATCGCGCAAAATGGGAGGAGATGACCTCCCACGGTCACGAAATGACCTATTGGCCATATGACACCATCCCCAATCCGGTGTTCCTCACGCTCTGCGATTTGATCGCGCTCGAATGTCGTGATGCGTTTGGGCAACCGATCTCGGCTCAAGATAAGCATGTCGAGGAACAGACCATTCTGCGTCGTTTGCGTAAACACATCGAAGTGCAGCCGTCCGGCCTTCCGACAGAGGCGAACTACTTCTGATGGCACTACAGCCGATCTCGTTCGGAACCACAACCAATCCGAATCGGAACGACACGCAGGGCATTCTCGTGAACTGCTACGCCGAAGACCTCGGCGAGAGCAACGAAGCACGCTTCGCGCTGTATGCGTGTGACGGGTATTCTATTTTCGCTCAGTTGCTCGGCACCGGGGCAGGTGTGGTGAAAGGTATGCTGAACCTCGACGACACCCAAGCCTATGTGGTCACGGGCACGCGGATAAACCTCGTGTACTCAAACGGGGCAGCAGTGGACATTGGAGCACTGGCGACCACGGGTTATGCCTACATGGCGCGCAACCGAAAAGACCCGAACGCACAGGTTGGCATTGTGACCACGGATGGCCTGTTCCGCATCATTGAAAACAACTTCATTACCACGCCATCTGTTGATCCAGACATCGGCACGTTCAACTCGATTTGCACCATTGACGGGTATTTCATCTTCACAAAAGAAAACGGCGAGTGGTACATTTCGTCGATTGACGAAGGCACCGAGATTGACGAACTCGAGTTTGCCCAGGCACAAAGTAACCCGGACGGTATATTGCGCGGGATCGTGCGCGGTCGAGATGTTTTGATCTGTGGACCGCGAAGCATTGAAGTGTATCAGAATACGGGCGCAACCGATTTCCCATTCGAGCGTGTGACCAGCCTTAGCATCGGCGTGGCGTATGCGCCGGCCATGGTCAACCTCGCGGCCGTGACCGATAGCGGAACGCAAGATGTGGTGATTTTTCCCGGCAACAACGCGGACGGTTCTTATGCCGGCGTGATGCTGATGGAAGGTTACCAAGCCTCAACGATCAGCCCATCGGCTTTGGATCGGGCCATCATTGCAGAGCCGACGAAATCAAGCATTCGCGCATTTACCTACGCCCGTAATGGTCATGTGTTCTATTGCATCACCGGGTCCAGCTTCACGTGGGAATATAACGCGAGCACACGGCGCTGGCATCAGAGGAAGTCGAGCGGATCGAGCATTTGGAACGTTGTCGATGCGATGACATTTGCTGGTAGCACGATCTTTGCCGACAAAACGGTCGCGCTTTTGTATCAGGCCAGTTCGTCTCTGACGCCGGCCAGTGCTTCGAACATTACGCTTAGGCATTCCAACAACGGTGGGGCCAATTGGAGTCCGATTCGCACCAAATCAGTCGGATCATCCAAGACGCGGCGTGTGCGTTTTCCATCCCTTGGCATGAGCCGAGAGGATGGGAAGGTGTTCGAGGTCACGTTTACCAACGCGGTTGTCGAGGGCGGAACCGGCGTCGATATGCAGGTAATTACGCCTCCGGTCCATGCGTTCCCGCGTCGGATGATATTCGATGCGCTCTACATCAACATCACTAGCGGAACGAGCCAGACCAGCAGCGCTAAGGGGTTTGTGAACCTTGCGGTTGACGCAACGGCGGTGGAGGCTTGATGGCAGTCAACGCGCGCAAGCCGCAACCGCTTCCGAACCTCAATGATCCGGTAGTTGATCGGCACCGGCGATTTACCCCGACGTGGTTCCGCTGGATCAAGCCTCTTCTGGACACGACAGTTGATTTGAAAGTAAATCTGGTTGCGACCGACGCGCAGGTCACAGCCAACACGGCAGCGATCACAACCGAACAGACGGTGCGCGCTGGCGCTGATAGCGCGCTGGCCAGTCAGATCAGCACCGTATCTGCAACAGCCAATTCAAATACGGCAGCCATACAAACCGAGACGTCGGCGCGGGTGAATGGAGACAGTGCGCTCGCGTCTCAGATCAGCACGGTGTCCACAACCGTTTCCGGAAACACGACCTCGATCACGTCGCTTCAGTCATCGGTCAACGGCATATCGGCTCAATGGGGCGTGTCAATCAACGCCAATGGGCGGGTTTCTGGTCTGGTGAGACTTGACGGCGGCACCAGCGGCTCAACATTCAGTGTGCTTGCGGACAAGTTTATTGTCTATAACCCGTCGAACGATGGGCAATCCATTCAGGGGTTTATCATTGGCAGCGTCAACGGAACAACAACCGTAGGCATCAACGGAAACCTGCTTGTGGATGGGACGATCCTTGCGCGTAGTATTGTGGCGGGTACCATCACGGGTGATCGCATCGCGGCTGGAACAATAACGGCTGATCGTCTCTCAGTTAGTTCGTTGTCGGCGATCGCGGCCAACGTGGGCACGGTAACGGCGGGTAAACTTCAATCAAGTGACAGCAAGTTTGTGATCGACCTCGATAACAAAACGATCACCATCACAACATGACGGTCAGACTAAAGGCAGACGGCACAGGAAAGGTTGCGATCTACACTTACGACACACCAGACGATGTTCCGTTCACGTCCCCCCTGTCGGCAGTGTCTCGGTTGAGGTTCCACACCGATCTTGTGTATCCCCGGATCATCAACACGCAAACAAGAACAATCACGCTGCCATCGGTCATTGCGAACGCCCAAAGCGACACAGACACGACCTCGACGACTACTCTATTCGCGCACGGTCTTGGTGGCATTCCATGGGTGGAAGGAAAGATTACAAGCGGTCTCGGTCAGGTTGTGCCGTTGTGTGGTTCGGTTCCGGTGCAGAGGCATTCAACGTTCCCGGCGACTGTTTCGGGAAGTTTTGTCCGCCTTGTGCATCTTGGAGCAGACAGCACAAACGTTCTATTGAACAGTTTTTGCGTCACTGAGGACGTCCAGACAATGCCAGCCGTGACTATAACGGTAGTCGTCTACGTCACGAACATATTGCTCTAACCATGGCGACAACGTTTCAGATCACGCCAACGTCAGTGCAGTTCGGAACGCAGTTCGACACGTCCTACAAGTATTTGATCGCAGGACGTGCGGGGGCTGACTTTCCTATTGCGTATGGCGGCGAAACGTTCCAGCTGTCAAACACGCCCAATCCGGTTGTGAGCAATACGCAGTGGCGTTTTTCGTTGAATGGCTATATACTTGAGTATGATCCGCCCAACTCGCTGACAGCCGATACCAGCTACGTTCTCGTTACGACAACCTCATGAGCTTCTACGCCAGCGCGGGGCGCATCTACGCCACAGACAATTCCGGCAATGTTATTCTTGATACAACCGAAAGGTTCTTCACGGTCACTGATGGGCCGATCACCGGAACGATCAACACCAATGGCGGGGCAGATCGAACATTCACAATGTCATCTACGGGGACAAGTCAGTATTTCCCCGCTCCTACAGATACAGTGATCCAGGCCGTCAACGCATCGGCAACCGTTGTGCGTGGAGCGTTTAAATCGACCGTTATTGGATCAAATGCTGGGATAGCAAACAAGGGTTGGTTTAACGCATCAGGGTCTTACGTCGCGACCATGTACGCGCAAGGACCAGCGCTCGGTGGCGGCAATAACGTGGCGCTTAACTCGTTTGTCACGTTTACGTTTATGATATCCGGCGGTAACCTGATTTTGCGTGAACGGTATCGCGTCTGCAATCCGCGACCAACGACAAGCAATCCAATTACTATCCGTAGCCACAGCCTGCAATATCACCTCTTCTGCGGAGCCTTCGTCTGATGTCCTTCCTCGACTCGCTCTTTGGCGGAAAAGCGAAAAACCGTGATCTGGCGTCGGCCAACCGTTCCGCCACGGCCGCGCTCGACAACTCGATTGCGGCTCAGCGCGCGGCTCTATCGCAGGGCACGACCACAGCCATTGGCAATATCAATTCTGGTTACGATACAGCCAGATCCGATATTACCGGGGGCTATGCGAACGCAAGGGACGCAATTGGATCTGGCTACGACACGGCGCGATCTGATATTACAGGTGGCATTACCAGCGCGCGGAGCGCGATAGGCAGCGGGTTTGATACCGCGCGCGGCGATATTACGACAAACTACGGCAACGCCGAGGGAGCGATCAACGCCGGCATGGACCGTGCGCGCGGGTTGATGAACCCGCTGGTTGAGAGCGGCAAGCAATACAACGCCATGCTTGCGGATGCGCTCGGGGCCAATGGTGCAGGTGCGCGAACGGCGTTCTACGATAACAACGTCCGAAACAATAACGATTTTGCTTTCGCGGATCAGTTAGCCGCGAAGCAGCTCCAAGCCAAGCTGAATGCCTCGGGGGTCACGGGCGGCAGGGCCGGCGCACTACAGCTTAGGCAGGGTGCACAGCGCATTGAGGACCGCACCAATCAATATCTTGATCGCATCACGCAGCAGGGCGCACGCGGCGACCAAGCGGCAACGACGCTGGCCGGTATGGAAACCGGCGCGGGGACGCAGCTTGCTGGCATTAGAACGAGGCTTGGTGACCGTCTCAGCAACCTAGAGACCAATCGCGGCACGGCACTTGGCGGGCTCGATATGCAAGGCGCGGGATTGCTCGCGTCGAACGCAACAGCGCGGGGAACTGCGTTGGGTAATGTCGATATGCAGGGAGCGAACGCCCTTTCGAATAATGCCGTAGGCCGCAGCACGGCTCTCGCCGCTGTGAACCAAGGCAACGCCCAGCAGCTTGCAAATGTCGAGGGCAACTACGGTACGAACACCGCTGGCAACGCCATCAACTACGGCAACGCACTCAGCGCTACGCGCGGCCAGGGCCTGAACACGATGCTGCAACTCGCCGGCTTAGCCATTCGTGCGGGAACGCCAGGGACGAACGGCGTAAGCCCATTTGGCAACATGCGCGACGGCACTAACTCGCTATGGGGAAGGGCCTAAGCCATGCTCCCAGCTTACCGCGTCAATCCCATGCTGGTTGATCTGTCCCCGGTGAATGATGCCCTGGGCAGCTATCAGCAGCAACTCAATACCAACGCAAAATTTGGCCAAGATCAGAAGCGGCTGGATATGGAAACCGAGCGGTTCCAAAGCCAGAAACAAGACGCTGTGCGCCAAAGGCTCGGCAATGTGGCGTTGCTCACGTTGCAGGAAAACGACCCGGCCAAGCGAGCGCAGAAGTGGGCTCAGATCATCCAGACGCATCCTGATGCGGCGTCGCTAGACCCCAAATATCACGATCCCGGCGTTGGGCCGATGGCGGTGCTTGGTGATGCGAAGATGGCTCAAGACTATTTGAATTATCAGATGCGGAAGGCACAAGAAGGGCGTGCTGCCGCTGCGGCGCAACGTGAAGCTGACCTACATCCCGGTCAGAAAAAACTTCAGGACATCCAAATTATGAACGCACAGCGCGATTTGGATCAGGGTGGCAAGCCGCAATACAAGGAAATCAATGGCGCACTCGTTGAAATAAGGCCTGGTGGTGGTGTCAGGGAAGTCTACAAAGGCGAGCCTAATTTCGACAAGCTCCCTGAATTTGCGGCTAAGTCGGCCGGGTTCGCGACGCGCATGGTCGATGCCGAGCGCAATGTGCAAGAACTGATGACACCGAAAGCCGCACCAAATGGCGGAGCTCCGGCGCCGGCGTTTGATCCGACAACGGCTAAAGTCGGCGTTCTTAATGCTACTCAGAACACACCTCTAGAAACGATTACCAACTACGCACTGCGCTCGCCCGAGCATCAGCGCTACATGCAAGCGGCGGAACAGTGGATCAGAGCTTTCCTGCGCAAAGAATCCGGCGCAGCCATCGGGAAGGACGAGTTTGTGCGAGATTTCGCAACATACTTCCCGAGACCCGGCGACGATCCGTCCGTTATCGCGCAAAAAGCAGCCGCACGACAGGCGGCAGTCAGGAGTTTTATTGGAGAAACGCGCGGGTTCTTCGAGCATACCAGCCCCGAGCAAGCACGCTACTTTTATCAATTAACGAAGGGAAAAGATGCCGCGCCGGGTAGTCCGTCAACTGGACCTGTTCGCGTTAATTCGATCGAAGAAGCGATGCGATTGAAGCCAGGAACTCAATTCATCACGCCCGATGGCAGAATGAAGGTACGCTGAAATGGCTGATGAATGGGATCAATTTCAAGACGCACCGCAGGCCGTAGGCCGTACCTTTGCGGAGCCGCGCCTTGCCGATGCTAATCCGAACGGGCCATCATGGTCTGACGTGCCTCGTCAAGCCATTGAGAACCTACCCAAAAGCGCACGGCAGTTTGCAGAGAATGTCGTGCAGCCGATCCTGCATCCGATTGACACGGCAAATGCATTCAAGGATTTGGCCGTTGGTGTTGTATCAAAACTTGGCGGGGCCATTGGCATTGATCAAGACCCATCGAAGAAAGCCAGCAACGAAGCTGTCGTGAATGCGGTGGCTGATCACTTTGCAAGCCGTTACGGGAGCGTGGACGGGTTCAAACGTGCCATTGCTTCTGATCCTGTCGGTGTCATGGGTGATGTGTCGATGGTCCTGTCAGGTGGTGGAGCGGCTGTCGCTCGGGCCCCCGGCATCATCGGTCAGACCGGACGAGTAATTCAGCAAGCGGGAAGCTATGCCGATCCTGTGATGAACACGGCTCGCGCTGCACGAGCTACAGCGGGCGGCATCGGAACGGTGGTCAATAACACGCTCGGTGTGACGACGGGTGCGGGAACGCGGCCGTTTCAGGAGGCTTACAACGCGGGCCGCGCTGGCAATCAGGCGTTTGTTGACAACATGCGCGGTGCTGCTCCCGTGGCGAACGTCGTTGACATGGCAGACAACGCTGTCGGGCAAATGGGACGGGAGCGCTCGCAGGCTTACACGCAGCAGATCGCAGCGACGCGCGCTAGCCCAACCATGATTGATATGCAGCCGATCGGTCAGGCGCTTGACGCTGCGAGAGAGCGCGCGGTGTATACGTCGCCTACAGGTCATGCCATTGTGCGCAATCCCGATGCGTTGGCGGTTCATGCCCGTATTACGGAGCTTGTGAACGATTTTCGACGCCTGCCACCGAATGAACAGACGCCGCAAGCGCTCGATGCTTTGAAACAGAGCCTTCGTGATATACAGCAGGAGACGCGACAGGGTACGTCCGCTCGCGGCGTAGCCGATGACGTCTACCGCGCGACGCGGCAAGAAATCGTCAATCAAGTTCCTTCGTATGCGAACGCAATGCGCGATTATGCGCAAGCGTCGGACAACATCGACGAGATGCGCCGCACACTGTCGATCAATGATCGTGCTTCAACTGACACGACGTTGCGCAAGCTGCAAAGCACGATGCGAAACAACGTCAACACGAATTACGGCCAGCGCGAAGTTCTCTTGGATCAGCTTGCGCGATATCAGCCCGATCTTCCACCCGCACTCGCCGGGCAATCTCTCAATGCGTGGGCGCCGCGCGGCTTGATGCGGGGAGCGGCAGGTGCGGGTGCTGCATACGGTATGATGACGGCAAACCCGTATACCTTCGCTGTGGCTCCGTTTACTTCGCCGCGATTGATGGGAGAACTCATGTATGGCGCGGGTCGCGGAAATCAGATGCTCCGCGATGCGGCGGGAGCCGTCAATCTCACGCCGGAGGCCGTCTCAAACGCTGCCTTGACCGGATATGCCGCGTCTCAGTTCGCGCCGCTCAATCCCATGCTTCAATACAGGTGATCCTATGGCTAGTCCGCAACTCCCAGGCACAATGATCGTAGACGGCGCACAAGCTGATCCGTGGGAACAGGCGTTTGGAGCCTATCGGCAGGCGCTGCTTGATCTTAACGGAGACGGGGTGCCGGATGTGGCGGTTCCTACCGCACAATCTGTTAGACCGAGCGATCGTGCGCGGATGCGTCAAGCTGGATCGGCTCCTGTGCAAGAGCCCGCGGGAGCTGGGCAACTTGCTGAACGGTGGACGGAAGCCGCAACCCGCCGCATTCCAGCCGCCGTTATGGGAGCGGCCGACCCTATGGGCATCCCGTCCTATGGTGTCGGATTGGTAAGCCCCGGTGCGGGCCAGTGGATGAGAGATGTTCAAGCGGCCGACCCATCTGCCTCCATGGTTGGAGGGCTGGCAACGCCGATAGCTGGAAAAGTGGGTGGCGCTATTGTCAAGGCTGCTCGCTTGAATCCGATGTTGACGGGCGGGGCTATTGTAGGCGCTACGGTGGCAACGCCATCGGAGGCTGGGCAGGAAACGCCATACGATCAACAAATGCGCGCGATGACCGAACAGCAAGCGGCACTTCGGCAATCGGCGGAAAAGTTGCAGAATGAACGTCGTGCATTGATTGAAGCGGCGGACATTGAGTCAAAGTCAGGAAGAGGAAAGAATTGGCAGGCCAAGCAGCAGGCCGTGACAGAGTGGGATCGTCAAAACGGTCAATTGTTGACGCAACAAAATGCGCAGCTTTCAGCGCTTGATGAGCGCATGAGAGCATACGAGTCGGAATATGGACCTGCCGCCGTTCGCAAGCGTAGTGCTGAAATGCCTACCAAAGAACTATTCCCGAACGCTATTTTTGGAACGCAAGCGGCACTAGCAGCGGCCGGCCTTGGCACGTCAATGTTGATGAAGGGGAGAAATATCGGCCGGTTCAATTCTGCAATTGATGATTTGTCAACCGGATTAAGCAATGCCAACACGGCAGGCCGAACGGCGGAAGCAACGGCATTGGCTACAAAGCTGGGCGACATTGTTAAGAAGGGGCCAAGCTCTGCGGGAACCGTTGCTCCAACCGTAGCAGGTTTCGAGTTGGGCGCGTTTGCGCCTACAGCTGCCGATTACTATCGTTCGGGCGGAGACCCAACAAGCCCGCTTTACAAAAAGGCTGTTGGATCAATGACAGGCGCAGATAAGGCTAATGCGTTTGGCTATGAAATCCCCATACCGGACATAGCAGCAAGAGCTGCTATGGCTGGACTGCTTGGCTATGGAGCGAGCAAAATTGGAACGCGCGCCGTGGAGGGGATTCGGGGGGTTCGTAGTCCACCACATACCGCCATGATTCAAGCGGAGGTTAACGGTAGGGCAACAGGTGGAGCACCCGATAGTATAGGCGTTCGTACCAACGGACAGGGCGTCGGGGGACAGCAAGTATTGCCGCCAGAAGTGCCGGAGTCGATACCTCTGACAACCTATTCTCGGTATGAGCAACTTCCGTCATCGGTGACAAATCCAGTGCAAGAAGCCTATTTAGCGTGGCGCGCAATCAAAGGTGGTGACTTGCCGCCCAAGAGAACGGCCAACGCAATCGGGCAAAGCCTACTTGATCAAGGAACGAAAGTACCTGTGTCTGGCAAACGTATCAATGCAACTAACGAGTCTTATAATTCATTCGTTGCTGCAAACGGACGTCCGCCGACGCGGGCTGAATTTGATCAGATATTTAACAGATACACTCTCGCCATCCCTGCCGCCGTTGGCGCATCTGCTCTCAACCCCATGCTTCAAGCCTACTACGGTGACTGAACATGGTCGACCTCAATCCGATGCTGGCATACCTACCGCCAGACGATTCATTCCTGCCACTAGGCGGAACTGATAGCCGGCGTCGGGCTCTGAACGCCATGCTCCCAGGTGACGCATGATGAAGATCAGCCAAGCCGGAATCGACCTGATCAAAGAGTTCGAAGGCTACCTGAAGCGGACGACAGACGGCGGGTGTGAGGCGTACCGGTGCCCGGCTGGCGTCTGGACGATTGGATGGGGCTGCACTGAGGGCGTGAAGCCCGGCATGGTGTGGACGCGAGAGCAAGCCGAATTCGCCCTGCGTCGAGAGCTGGCGCGGTTCGAGGCCGCTGTAAACCGGCTTGTGTCCGTCCCAATCAATCAGCATCAGTTCGACGCTCTCGTGTCCTTCGCCTACAACTGCGGCGAGGGAGCGCTTGCTAAGTCCACGATCCTAAAGCGGCTCAACGCTGGCGATATGGCCGGCGCGGCGTCGGCATTCAGCATGTGGACCAAGGGCGGCGGGCGGGTGCTTCCCGGTCTTGTGCGGCGTCGGCAACGGGAATCTGCGCTGTTCCTGTCGGAATCCGCGCCGATTCCGGTTGACGCCCCGCAGATGGCGCAAGCCGTCACAGCCGATGTAACGGCGGCCAACCCTCTGCCCAAGTCCGGCACCGTATGGGGAACCGCTGCCGGCGCACTCGCTGGGGTAATGGCGTACCTTGAGCAGACCACGGCGGGCCTGCTTGAATGGGCGGCGAAGCTGACGGAGCTTTCCCCGGTTCAATCCGCCTTTGCGTCGATGGGCGGGAACGTTAAATCCCTGTCGCTTGGGATCGGTATCGGCGCCGCTCTCTATGTCGTCTCGCGTCGCGTCAAAGCTGCGCAGGAGGGCAAGGCGGGATGATCGGCATTGGGGCTAGGCTAGTTTCATTGTTCGCCGGCCACGGGCTTGTTATTGGGCTTGTGGCGGCACTTGGAATAATGGTCCTGACTTGGGACCGAGGCCGCATGAACGCGGCTGTAAACCGTGGCGTACAGAAGGAGCGTGCGAGCGTAGTTCAAAGGGGCGAGATCAATGCTCGCAAAACTGACGAGGCCCGCCGTTCTGTTGAGCGGCTTCCTGCTGACCGGTTGCGCGACCGGTTTTTCCGTGACTGACGGACCGACCGACACCTCATGCCGGTCATTCAGACCGATCAGCGCCAGCAAGGCGGACACAGAGCCCACCAAGCGCCAGATCATCGGCCATAACAAGGCTTGGGACGCCATTTGTGCCGCCAAGGCCGAGAAGCGCATTGCTCAAATGGGCTGGCCATGACACCTGAACAGCTAGTCGAAGCGTTCCGGTTTGTCGCTTGGTCACTGGAGCTATGCTGCGCAATCGTAGCCGCTCAGTACGTCTACCACGCTACGAACGCTCAATATAGACTGGGCGAGGAATTGCGCGTGCGCGTGGCCATTGGGATTTGCATAAAATGCTCTGGATGGGCGCTCCACCAGTTTTACTGGTGGGTTTGGCAATCCGCTGTCAACGGCGGGCGAATTGATCTGAAAAATGCTCTAGAAGATAAATCTTGGATCACAATCCTGGCTTACATTATGATATTTTCCGGGGAGGCGTTAGTTATTTCGCCGTGGCTTGCCCGGATGTTCGGGCGCCATTGGCCATCGGCGGCAGCCTTCGGTATAGCCGTGCTGTGGGCGTTTGGCTCAGCTCTTGCGACGAGACTGATATGAATGGACCACTGGAGCGCATATCAAGAGACTTGGCTCAGGTTATGGCGGCTCGAGGAAAATCACGAGACGATCAAAAGCAAGCTGAAGGACCATCAGAAACGAATAGAGACGCTGGAGGAGAAACCATCGGAGTCAATATTTTCGGTGGAGCACGCGAAAGAAGTAGGAATGATCCTCGCTTTGGGGGCGCTGATTGGGTCAATGGTGACGGCACGCGATCCGGCTGGAGCGCTGCTGATCGTCGAAAAACTGTTGTCGAAGTGACCTCGCATGACGTGAGGATGACGCTGTATCTCGTATCTCTCGTCATCATTGTTTCATTCATGACGGTAAACTGGATAGCGCGATAGCGGTGGGATTAGCGCCGCCTTATTGTTTTTGGATTGTCAGGTTCCGCGTTGTCGAACAACGCTACCTCGGACACATCGCTGCGCGCGGCCTGCAAATCGAACTCATCAATTGCATCGTCCAGATCGTCAAATGCTTTGTCACCATCACGCTTTCCAGTGGTATGCCAAACGCTGTAGCGTTTGACGGGCTCCCGGTGCATATCGTCCCACGCCAAGCGTGCGGCGCGCCCGAATGTTTGATCGCTCATTGGCCTATTCCCGCTTATTCGTCGCCGCGCAGAAGATGCCCGCGACCTGAGTTTATAATGTCTTCGCGGTAATTATCGTCCTTGCGCCTATCGGCGAGCCACTCCGAATAGGCGCCGTCGCTCTCGTCGTTGAGCGCTTCGGCCCTGCTGCTGAACGGTCCCCTGATTTCCGTCTCCCCGCAATCATCAATCGCGCGCGAGTAGTACCAGCCAGGGCTGGGCTCGTCGGGCGTAACGCTCGCGCGGTTTACGTAATACGGCATAGGCCATTGTCCTCTTGTTAGCTTCGCTTCATTGCGAGCGCACCTAGCGCCATCGGCAGGACCATTGCTGACGACAAGTCGAGCATTGGGCTATGGCGAGCCGGTGCGCTCCGAATTGGCTGCTTCTTTGCGGCGGCTGGGGCGGCCTCCTGCTGCCGCTTCTTCCTGCCCGGCTTGCGTGGCTTCGGCTTTTTCATCGGGCCATTATCCTTTTGTTCGAATTGGCTGCATCAGGTCAGCGACCATCAGCGCACGCCGCGCCAGCTCATGGCAGGCATCGGCGTCGCCATTTTCGGCGGCATCCATTATTGCGGAGAGCGTCGCGCCCATTTCCTTCAAGTCGTCAAGTGCCATCGCCAGCACGTTGGCGCATTGCATTTTTGACCCATCGACTACCGCAGACGGCAACACGTTCTTCCATGCAGCAATGGTGCGGTGCATCGTCGATCTCCGTTTTGAAAGTGTGAGGGGCTGAAGCCCCTCGGTTCATGCCGCGATCTGATCAATACCGTAGAGCTTGGCATGTGCCTCGTGCCACTCGGCAGGCATCGCATCAATTCGAGACTGATACTCTGCCGTGAGCTTCTTGACCGCGCTCTTGAACATGCCAACCGCGCGATTACCGAAGCACTTTACCGGCCGGATGCCGTGGCAGCGAATTTCGCATTTGACGTAGTTGAAGGCCATCAGTCCGCAGTGAGGGTGAAACATCTGCATTTCAGCGCCGGATGCGTCAGAGTAGGGCGAGAAATCAGAGATGATTTGCATGGCGTGTCTCCCGTGTTGATGAGATTCATATACGGCAATAGCCGTACTAGGTCAACACCTATTTTGCGTTCTCGATCAACTTTTTTAGACCGAGCCTGGATAGCTCGTCATGCGCACGTCTGCGGCCTTGTTCAATGTCCTCTATGGCCCGCGGCGACAGGCCAAGTCGCTCGCCAGCCGCAGCCGTGTTGAGCCCAGCCGCACGGCGCCACTCGCGCATCAGTTCTGCAACGGTCTCAACCTTGCGCATTGAGTCTCTTCCGCAGATCAGAGATTAGCTCCGAGGCAAACCTTGCGCACTCTTGAGCCTCGCTGAGCGTTTCGTCACTGGCCGGAGCATCAACCCACACACGACGCATCGTAGCCAGCGCAGCATCAAGCTCTTCCCGCGCCTTATTGATTAGGTCGGCGTCGCTCATCCGGCCTTCCTTTCGTTTGATCTTCGCGCCTCGCTGTCGGCCGGCGCCCGCTGGTTCATGCACGGCCTTTGAGGCATTCGCTGCCCGCTTCACGCCGCATCGGCATCTCCACATTGCAGGGCAGTTCTGACGTTGTGAATATGCACCGATTGTGTCTGGTGCGCAAGAAGGAATTGTGCTATCTCCCCCTTAGATGAAACAGAAACGAAATCACCCTGTGGACACGCCTGAACCGGAACAACCGACGCTCTGGCACGGCTACGCGCGCGTCTCGACTGACGATCAGGATTTGCGGATGCAGATCGACGCGCTGATCCAAGATGGTGTTGACCTTGACCGGATCTATCAGGACAAAAAGTCTGGGAAGAACACCACTCGGGCAGGCTTGCAGGACATGCTTGCCCATGTTCGCTCCGGCGAGGGCATCAAGGTTTGGCGGTTCGATCGGCTGTCGCGGTCGTTGCGCGACTTAATCATGATCTGCGAAGATCTAGAGAAACGCGGCATCCAGCTGCGGAGCATTCACGAGAAGATCGACACGACGACCTCGCTAGGCCGACTGTTCTTCCACCTGACCGGGATGTTGGCCGAGTTCGAGCGCAACCTGATTGCCGAAAGAACTCGCCACGGCATGAAGGCAGCACGCGAACGAGGCATGAAGCCGGGACCAGCGCGGAAGCTCGACGACGCCAAGGTGGACAAGATCATTCAGCAGCTTCGACCTCGCCAGCACGACAGAAAAGCTGTGGGCGAACTAGCGAAGCGCTACAAGATCAGCACGACGACGTTGCGTGATCGAGTGCTGGAACGGAACAAGGGCAAGCGCCTTTGGCCGAAGGGGCCACGGGCAAAACGGTGATGGAGCGGGTGATGACCACAAGACGCGAATTGCTGAAAGGGTCCGCGGCTGTTGCCGCCATATCAGTCATTCCGCCAATTCCGGTCTCTGCGGTGCAGTCCGCACAGGTGGCGGCCGAGCCGTTGGTTGCGTTCATGGTCGGAACGCCGGGCGAGCACGACGGCGCACACATCATGGCGCGCAACCTGAAAGAGGCATTTCAGATTTGGGGGGAGGAACGCGGCACGATGTGCGGAACGGATGAGTGTGAGCAGTGCTTTGATCGCGGCGACGAACCGAACAGGCCATGCACCTGCGATCCAACCTATTACGCGAAGCGATTTCCCAAGTGGGACAACCTCGGTCACGAAGCGACACCGGCTGACTGGCTTAAGGCTGGTCTTGGATACATCTGCGACCGATGCAGCAATGAGGAAGGATTCGGCGACGGCTACGTCATCGACGGCGAGGCTGTGTGTGTTGACTGCATGACGCTGGCCGATTGGAAGACGCAAGACCCGGAGTACTATGCCGAGCAGATCGAAGAACTGCTGACGGAAGAATACGGCGAAGCTGTCGAAGCCTAGAGGAAGAAGGAGAGCGAACGATGGATGGTACAGACGACCACAGGACATATCGAGACGACGGCTTGCGCATCAATCTGGTGTGCTGCACTCAGGTCATCGTCAACGAGATCAGGCGCGGAGTTCCGCGAAAGCACGTTGCGCTCACCTACGCGATGGCGATCAAGTCACAGGCCGATGGCGCTGACGTGCCGGACTGGAAGGAGATCAACGCCGCAGCGATTGAGCGCTGGGGGGTTAAGGGCCTTTCGGCACTCAAGAACCGCGCATGGGGAATTGCACAAGGTCGGATCGACCCAAGCAAATAATGGAGACCACGTTGATTGCAGCGCTCTACATCGAGCCCGATGGCGTCTACGCGAACAAACCCGGCATTGACGCCTGGTGCGAGATGCGTGACGCGCGCTCTTACACTGGCCCGTATCCTGTCGTCGCGCATCCTCCGTGCCAGCGGTGGGGTCGGTTCTGGCACGGCAGCACCCGCAAACCGCACCAGTACCGGCTTGGTGATGACGGTGGCTGCTTCCGCGCGGCGCTTGATGCATTAGAGCAGTTCGGCGGCGTCATCGAACATCCGTGCGACAGTCACGCATGGAAACACTTTGGGTTGACACCACCAAAGCGGTTTGTCGGATGGGCACAAACGCCGGGGCCAATAGAGACGCTGGTGGACGGAGATGGCAACGCAGCCGGCGAGCGGCGGCGCGCGGGCGAGTGGTGGACGTGTTATGTCGAGCAGGGACACTACGGCCACATAAGCCGCAAGCCGACGTGGCTGCTGACGTGCGGCATCGAGCGCGACCGGCTGCCGGAGTTGAACTGGACGCGCGGCGAGCAGCGGCTGCACCCAACTGCGCTCGCGCGCTACGGCTACGCCAAGGCCAGGCGCATCGGGATCACAGCCATGGTCGGCGGCAAGGACAAGACGAAGATCCGAAACGCAACGCCGATTGAGTTCCGCGACGTGCTGATCGGAATAGCGAAACTTGCAAGCAAGTAATGGAGACAGCGATGGCGCATCTAACTGCATCACTCCTTGAGTGCGTCCCGTAGCCTCTGGAAATCCGCACGCACCTTGCGCTTTAGGCCATGCCACGAGTACACGCCGGACAACGCGCAAATCAAAACTAACATCTCGATCACGACCGCCACGAACAGCGCCCACACCAGACACTCTATCGTCATCATTTACGACACCTCCGACGATTTAGCGCTGGTTAACCACGCAGCCTAACGACATTGCCTTCCACCGGCTCGCAATACTCCGCCCAGGCCGTCATAAGCTCCCGACGACGGTCTAGGGCGTCGCCTCTCCGGTAGGCCTGCTCTGCCTTGTCGCCGACGATGTGGGCTAAAGCAGCCTCGACGATCTCGCGGGGTGTCGTGGTGCAGTCTCCCGCCCAATCGCGGAAGGTTGACCGGAAGCCGTGAACGGTCAGGCCTGGCTTGATCCCCCGTAGGCACATGGTCAAGGCCATGTCGGTGAGGGGTTTGCCCCGGCGTCCGCCTGGGAACACGTAAGGCGCCGTAGTTCGAACGCGCTCGAGTTCGGAAAGGATCTCAATGCACCGATCCGGCAAAGGTACACGATGGTTTCGACCGCCTTTCATGCGAGCCGCCGGCACGGTCCAAACCTTGGCGGCCCGGTCGATTTCGTCCCAGCGGCAGCCAATGGCCTCGCCGGATCGTGAGGCCGTGAGGATCACCCATTCCAGACACCGCGCCGATGAGCTTTCTAGTGCCCGTAGGCGGGCAATCATCGTCTGGACCTCCCGGTAGTCCAGGGCGGCCATGTGGCCCCGCGTGAGCCGTGGCCGTGGCGGCAGGAGGTGCTTTAGCTTCCCGCGCCAGCGGGCGGGGTTATCGGCGCTCCGATGGTTTGCAGCGGCGGCAGCGTCAAGAACGAGTTCTATCCGCCCCCGGACTCGGCCAGCCGTCTCAGGAATCCGGGTCCAGATGGGCTTCAGGACCGCCAGCACGTCCGCCACTCCGATCTGATCAACCGGCTTTGACCGGAGCGGCTTGGCATACTCCCGCATGGTCATGACCCACTGATCGGCGTGTTTTTTACCCTTCCAGGCGGGGCGCATGGTCTCTATGTAGGCGTCTGCCACCTGACCAAACGTTGGAGCCGCCGACGCTGGCGTGCGCACTTCTCGCGGATCGCGCCCCGCCGCTACCGCCTCCCGCATCCTGGCAGCCATAGCGCGGGCCGCTGAGGCCGAGACGACGGCGGCAGATCCCAACCCCAACTCAGTCAGCTTCCCGCCTTCCCGCGGCCCCCGCCAGTAGCGCCAGACCCATCGGCGGCTGTCCCCCACGACGTACAGATACAGCCCGCCCCCGTCGCTATGACGGCCAGGACCAGCGGACTCTATCTGCCGCTTGCTCAGCTTGTTGATTCCCCGCATGGGGGAAGTGTAGCGGCAACGGGCGGGGAATCAACAAGCTGAGCCGGCCGCGCCTCGGGAATTAATACGGGTTCAAGCAATTTCACCTCCTAACGATTGCGCCCATCAACGCGCCCATCAACGACTTGCCGACCGGTTCCGACCAGCGCCGACAATCCGAGTAAATTCAACGCTCAATGCCACACCATGCCGACCGGTGCCGCTCACTTCGACCGCCTCCCCATCCGCCATAGATCAAGCGCTAAGCTTCGGAAACAACTCGATCTTTTCTGCGGAGTTTTGTATGAGGCCATCAACAGGCCCATCGACGGGGTTTAGAAGCCGGGCAATCTCACTCATCGGTATGACCGGCAGCCGCCCAAACTGAACAGTGCGGATCTCTCCAGCTCGACGCATCTCATAGAGCTTGCGCACAGAGATACCCAACCGGTCGGCGGCATCGTCTAGGGTGCAGGTGCGGAGAAGGTCGGTCATGCTTCGCGCTCCTTACCCCATGGGTTTTGCCGTTTTGGGAACGGCCTCTTGGACTTGCGGACGCCAACACGTTTCTCGAAGATCCGCTGAGACTTGGCGATGGCCGGAACGTCTTTTTCGGCGGTGATCAGCCGGTGGCATTTTTTCGACAGCACGCGGCAGTTCTCGAGCGTGCCATCGCCTCCAAGCGATGCCGGAACAGGCCAGTGATCATATTCAGGCGTGCCGATAATCTTGAGCATGCATCCGCACTCGCAGATGCCGCCGGAACGCTCCCAGGCAGCTAGCTTGACATTCTTTGGGAACTCGGCGCGCGTGGTCATGCCGCCGCCTCCGTCTGCCTCAGCAAATCCTCTGCTTTGATGCCTAGTTCGCACTCGATCACGGCGCCGATTTCGTCGAAGAGCTTGCACGCGGCTTTGTGGTCGAGCTTGTCGAACGCGATGCTCTTCGGCGTGAAAATGTGAACTTGACCGGCCGTTCCCTTCACAAAGCTGTAAGCGCGAGCCGCGTGGAATGCCGTTTCCAGAAGCGCCGTTGCCGCTCCTGTCGTCATGTCCGCCAGCGTCAGCGTTTTGACCGTGTAATGCCCTGCCTTGCAGAGCAGCCATTTGCGAAGGTGTTCCTCGCTAAAAGGGGTGAATTCGCTTGCTTCCGGCCAATGCATGTGAGCGGCACGCACGAGCCCGAATAGACGCTTGTGCTGTGGTAGGCTGCGATCAGCCTTCGCTTGGCATTGGTCGCAGAGTTGCGGCTTTGCTCTCGCTCTCTCGCTGATGCTCACGGCCTGCCTCCAGAACAATCCGCCGGACTTCGGCTCTCAACTCGCGCGGCACTTTCAGCCGCATGCATATGTCTTCGTACCCGAGGCCACCGCGTGCTTCGTGTTCGACAAGCGTGCGGAGGCTCAATGAAACCGGCATGACATCACGCTAGCGCCGCCTTCAACTCTTCCATCTTGGTCGAATACTCGTCGCGGATGAGGTCGCGCCAACTGTCAGGCATGTCCTCGACTTCATCGCGCCTTGCTTCGCCGATGTGCTTCAACATTTCGATGTTGATTGCCGACCTGATGTCGTGGATGATCTCGTTTGCAAGCGTGCCCTTGCCGTCTTTTTTGGCTTGGCTGGACGACACGCGCTTAGGCCGCATCTCGCTTTCCTGCCCGCTCGCCGCGGCGCCGTCGTCATCAACTTCCGGAATGCCAAGCGCTGCCTTCAGCGTGTAGCGGCGACCGTAGGTCATGGCGGAGCCAATCCCCTGCGCGTCTGATTTCACAACAGGAATCACCATGGAAACCTGCATGAATTCGCTGGATTCGGCATGCTCTAGTCGCGTGTATATCTTGAGCGTCTGCTGCTTGTCGCCAATCATCTCGCCAGCCCATTGCGACAGCACAATTCCAGCCGCAGTGAGTGGTTCTGAAACCGCGTCAAGTACGCTCTCAAGCGTGGCGTAAGTGCTCTTCGCAAACGGGTTTGTGCGGTTCTTCACGGCGCCTTTCATCAATTCACTCTGCGCCTTCAGGCGAGCGAGCATGAGGCTCTTCCGTGTCGGAGAAAACTCAATGGATTGCGTGATCACCGACCTAATCGGCTGAACCTCTGTTGGTGCAACTTCGCTCATCCTCTTCCCCCTGAAAATACGCGCCACATGCGCGCTGGTTTCGCCTTTACCCGCTGTTCTGCTTCAGCCAGAACGCGGGGCATGTCCTCATCTGCAATCGCTTTGATCGGCTCGGCTCTCGGTATCACTCCGGCCTCGAGGTCGAGAGGCCGAAGCACCGTAGCTATCCATGAGCACATATCGTCGGCCGTGGAAAAAAACGCCTGTTCTTGCCCGTCAAATCGGATCATCCACCCGTGACCTGTAGGGGCTCGCAGCACTTCCATGATGTCGGCTGGCGGCGGTGTGAAATCGTCGTCCATCACTTCACCAATCGTGCCAAGCACCAATCCACTAAAGCGGGTGCCCCGATCAGGACCAGCCCGCACATGATGAGGATCAATCCAAAGTCGCGCATTTCAGCCCCTCCACTTTTGTTAGGTGCTCGTAATCATTGAGCCGTGATCTCAATGCGCGGTTTTCGAAAAGCTGGCGAGAAAGCCGGCGCTTCAACTCACGTGTCAGCACGCGATACGCAACGACCTCGCCGCGCAGATCTTCGTAGGCCTTCAGTTTGCGCTTTCGGTTTTTGTCCATGGTAAACACTCACTTGCAGTTGATGATTGAAGAGGAGCGGGCCTCGTGAGTACCCCGCGACCCACACGCGACCCCCGCCACGCGGCAGCCCGCTCCTCTTGCGCCGACCGGTTTGGGGTCGGCCGGCGAACCCGGCTAGCCATATAACGCCGCAGAATCCCGCGCCGTGTTCCACTGAAGTTCGCGAGCGTATTCGCGCTTGGCTTCGCGCATCTCGGCTAAATATTCCGCAATGGCGGAGTCGTGTTTTCCAGACTCGATCTCGTCTTCAGCCAAACCCCAGATGACGCCTAGCATCCCGTCTAGGCCGCCGCGGATAATATGGAGAGATCTTGACCTTTCATTCCACGCAGGGACAATTACTCGGGTCAGCCTGCCCGACCCATCCAGCATCACATCAACCACCACGTCCGCATGATAGCCGATTAGCGTTTCTCCTGCCCAAATCGGCAGTTCCAGTGTAAGTTTCATGACCGCTCCTCCAGCCATTTTGAGCAATCTGCATGAACAGATTCAGATTGGGTTTCATCTAGCAAAATGCGGATGAGGCGGCGGGCCTCTAGCTCCCGATCAACAGATAGCGCCTCTGCTGCAATCTCGGCTTTCTCGATGGCATGGGCGAGCATCTGCGATTTGAGATACTGCCGGGTAAGTGCGTCGATGAGTGATGCTGACGATTGCGTCATGACACCACCTCCCCGGCCATCCGCGCCATGTCGGCAAGCGCCTCGTCATTGGTGCAATAAAAGTTAGGAATGCGCTCTATCTTTGGGTCGCTTGCCAAATAAATCAGTGTCGCCGCTGCCGACGTGCCTAGGCAAAACTCCATCGCTTTTCCGGCATCGCCAGCAAGCGCAATGACCCAGCCTGCACGGCAATGCGCCGTACCGCAGTGCCAAGTGGACATATCCAAGGCTCCGGGCTGGCGTGCTGCATCGTAAACTGCCTTGTGAATGTCAGGAATGATCGGAACGCCACTGAGGTTTGCGCCACTGAGGTTTGCGTCACGGAGGTCCGCGTCACTGAGGTCCGCGCCAGGGAGGTACGCGCCACGAAGGTCCGCGCCACCGAGGTTTGCGCCACTGAGGTTTGCGTCACGGAGGTCCGCGCCACGGAGGTTTGCGCCACTGAGGTTTGCGCCACTGAGGTTCGCGTCACGGCGGTCCGCGCCACCGAGGTTTGCGACAC
>Ga0070749_10000196_pt1 | contig 37613 bp, 47 predicted proteins | sample VirMetDEL_Nov_18_FD_75180 | JGI IMG/M metagenome (GOLD analysis project Ga0070749, IMG submission 75180) | Aqueous microbial communities from the Delaware River and Bay under freshwater to marine salinity gradient to study organic matter... | ecosystem: Environmental > Aquatic > Marine >...
CAGATGTGCAACAAGCTTATAATGACATCGCAACTGAGTTGAAAAAAGCAAAAGCTTTTAAAGATTGGGTTGGAAGCGAAGACACAAGGAAGCAGTCTTTCCAGCATCACTTGGATGCCGAGAAACTAGAACAAGCGGGCGATAACCTTGGAATGCTTCGTCAAGCAAACAAGGTTATCAAATCTGTCACAAAGCAAGCCAAAAAATGGCTTGAAAAAAATTGGCCGGAAAGTGCAGACTTCCTTATGCAGAAAGCAACGTCAGTTCTTAATGCGGAAACTCGCAAATCGCAAGAAGCAGATTTACAATCATACTATGATAGATATACAAATAGCATTTGGGCCGACTTAACAAGAGCCGTCCATAAACCAGATAATGTTGGTCCCCTAGAAGCTTTCTATAAGAAAAACAAAGACATGCCTCGCAATAAGTTTATGGACGAAATTGAAGAATATCTTGAAGAACTTTTGTTCCCCATTGAAAAGAAGCCTTGCGCAACGGTTGGAAGCGAACCTTGCACTCTGCTAACTCTTCCCAACGGAATGTTCTGGTATAACCTTGGAACGAACCAATGCACTATCTCCGCAAACAAATTAAACAATTGCGGTCAGGCACAACGAAATGATTCTGTTCTCATTAATCTTATGAGCGATAAGGACGGTCTTAAGTGGCATGTGATGGTTGAATATAATGCTCCCACAAACAAAATCATCCAAGTTCTTGGAAATAGCAATCAAGTCCCAAATAAAAAATATTGGGAACCAATCAAAGCCTTGCTCAATAAGTTCCCAGATGTGATTCTCGATAAGGATGCATGGTTGCATGTGAAATCACCTGAAGATCAAATCGAAGAGTTTGTCGATGCCGTCGGCCTATCAACAATGGCCAAGGCAAAGGTCGAATCTTGGGAAGCCATGGAAGGACAAATAAATGAAGATTTTTATAAAGAAACCGCAATGGAGACTCGTCCTGTTTATAAAACTCGTTATGTAAATTTTAATTCTGCCGGTGCCTATCAACCTAGTGGTCCTGCATCAAAAGTTGGTTTGCTTGAATTGGTTATTTCTTCTCGGATGGGTTATTTTAATGCCTTCTCCAGCACGAGAGAAAAAGAATATGCTGAAAAATATGCTGCAAGTGATGCAAGAAAACTTAAGGAACTTGCTGAGTCTACCGAATTTAAAAACCAAGCCTATGATGCTCTTATTCCGGAAAAGTTTCAAAAACTAATAAAGTTTAGTAATATAAGACGTGTAAGAGCTAAAAATATTTCTACGGGCACTTTTAGATTTCAAATGAAAATTGAGTTTGAACTTCCTATTGCCGGCTGGACGAAAGAGAAGGGCGAAATGTATGCTGAAGGTTTTTCTGATTTATCAAACGAGATTATGAATAATCTTGACGATTGGATGATCCAAATGGGCTTTATGGTTGCTCCCGAAAGATATGCTGAGGCATTTCCTGAACAAGCTAAGATGTATGGAACTATGCAAGAAGGCAAACTTACTGGTAGTAAATTGCTTAAAATTGTGGAAGAGATTGTTAGAAGTGAGGGAAATTTTGGCGGGACGCGAAGCGGACGCTAATCCATCAAATCTCATAAAAAAATAAAAATATTCCTTATCTCTCTATGGCCCCCTATTTACTTATGATAGGGAGGGATTTGTGAATGTGGTTGCTTTCATTTCTGCTGGCTTGTCAAGATATCCAGTTAAATAAAATAGAAAATCCGGAACCGGAGATCGTTGTTATGCCCGAGATCATTGATTTTGGCAACATAAGATCTGGATTTGAAACCGGAGTTGAACAGCTCACAATAGTAAATGCGGGGGATGAAGTTTTAACGCTTGATCCCCTTTTGCTTATTGCGGGCACCGATCGTTTTTCCATCGATCATGATGAAGAGGATGCTTGGACATTGGAACCGGGCGAAGGCGTTCAGATTGATGTCTATTATGAGCCTGAAACATTTGAGTCTAATGGTGGCCTAATAAACATCGTTTCTAGTGACGACGAGAGCCCCGAGATTGAAGTTCTTTTGATTGGAAAGGGTGATGCACCTGTAATGACTGTCGAGCCCGAGAACTTTGATTATGGAACAATCTCAATGGGTTGTGATAATGAAGAAAGAATAACAATAAGAAACGATGGAAATCTTCCTCTTACAATTTATAATGTAATTCAAATGGTCACTCAGCCAGTTGATATTCTTATGGAGTTTGGCTCACTACCTCCTCCTCCTTGGATTTTAGATCCAAATCAAGAAATCGATTTTTTAGTTTCATATATCCCGACTGATGTTGGGTCTGATCAAAGCACTATTACAATTACCGGTAATGACCCTCAAACATCAGAGATCGAAGTAGAACAAGGTGGAAATGGAATCTTTGAACAGTTTATTACACAACAACATATTCAAGAAGATGTTCCTATTTTAGATATTGTTTTTGTTATTGATAATTCTGGGTCTATGACTTCTATTCAACAGGCTCTCGCTGCTCAAATGAGTACCTTTATGAATGTGTTTATTGCAACAGGAGCAGATTACCATTTAGCTTTCATCACAACAGATAGAGACCAAGTTCAGTGTGGAAACTCTGTTTGTTGGATTGATAATACTTATACAAATCCTGCTGGTTGGGCTCAAGTTGTAATCAATGGAATAGGCACCAATGGGTCTGCTTTTGAAATGGGAATTATGATGGCAAAGCAGGCATTAGAAAATAATTCTACTATGGGACTAGGCCCTCAGACTCAGTTCTGGCGAGACGATGCAACATTAGTTATTGTTTATGTTTCAGATGAGAGAGACGGAAGTTATGGAACTTGGAATTCTTATTTTCCTTTCTTTGACAATTTGAAACCTGATGTTTCGATGTTACGACAGTTTGCTGTTATAGGCGATTGGCCGAGCGGATGCAGCTTCACTCATAATAACATTTGGCGTAACATCGAGTTTGGTCAAGGTTACTATGAGATGACCCAAAGATATAATGGAAGCTGGTATTCTATTTGCGATCCAGATTGGGGATCACAGATGCAAGACTTAGCTAACACTGTCACAACCAGAAGAATTTTTGCTCTAGAAGAACCTGATCCTATTGAAGATTCTATTGTTGTTTATGTAAACGGACAAATCAGCACAAGTTGGACTTATGATTCTGCTAACAATTCTGTTATCTTTGATGAAGGTGCTTCTCCTGAAGCTGGACAAACAATAACTATCGAATATGGTATCTGGGGATGCTAAGTTTTAAAAAAGCATTACTATTATTTGCTTTTGTTATTGGGTTTTTTATTGGCTTTGGAATAAAACTACTTTACTATGATAATAACTTTGTTGTTGCTCAATGGAAACAGGACCCTTTTATTGTTATTTGTCCAAGCAGCAAAGTTGATGCTTATAGGGTCTCTCTCGCAGTTCAATGGTGGGAAGATAAAGGATACTCAATCGCTGGATATCATTTTGATGAAGATGCGGTGGTCTGTTCTCAAGGTAGATTTGTTGAAGGAATAATCTTTATTAGAGATAAAAGACATATAGAGCCAGAGATTTATGCTGAGACTTCAAGATTCTCGGTTGCTTTTGAAGTTAAATCTGCTGAAATTAACTTGCCAAATAAAAATAGATTCTTGTCTAATCTTTTAGAGCATGAACTTGGACATGCATTGGGATTTAGCCATGTTGAAGCCGAAGGTCATATTATGAACCCTATTTTAGAACGCACAGGTGAAAAGTTTTGGATCGCAGATTAACATAGGCATAACACTATTTATAGTGAGGTGAATCACTATGAAGATAAAAATAAAATTAAAACCTTTACAAGAGGTTATCAAAAAAGTTGATGGCAAATATGTTGTTTATCCTAAGAAAGGTGGAAAAAGACTCGGAACCCATGATACCCTTGAGGGTGAGGGTGCCAAAAAACAATTAGCGGCAATAGAAATAAGTAAAGCTCAAAATGAAGCGCAACTTGAAGAAATTTCTGCAATGGGTGGCGGAGCTGTTGCAGGACCAGCTTCTATAGAAAAAGAAGAGTTGGACGAAGAAAACATTGAAGAGATGTATTCTGATTCTGGTAAACGCGGAATGATTGGTCTTAACTATGGTGGTGGAGAAGAAGAGCATGAAGGCCATGTTGAAAAATCAAAATATTTAGGCCTAAAAAATGTTATGGAATCCGAATAAAAAACTTGACAAACTTCAATAAAAATGCTATAATAAAGCAAGGAACAAAGAAATGAAGGATCTTATGAGCAAAATGAATGAATTAAAAGAAAACAAAAATGGTAAAGTTGTAACTTTTGATTTTGACAACACAATTGCCAAGTCTTTTGAAAACAGTCTTGAAGGAGATGAGATTCAATATCAATTTGGTGGAATAAATCACGAAATTATAAAAAGAATTAAAAAATTTAAATCTGCTGGGTTTACTGTTTTTGTTGTTAGTGCTCGTTGGGTTTCTAAAGAAGTTCCGGAAAGTTCAATCCAAACTATGTTAGATGAACTAAACATTGATGTTGATGGCATCTTCTACACAAATGGAGATGTTAAAGCTCAAAAACTTTATGAATTAGGGTCTTCTCTACATTATGATGACGATCCAAAAGAACATGAAGCAGTAGAAGCTTTCTCTAAACTACACGATGACTTCAGAATCACTATGAAATATCCAGATGAACTCATTTCTGACATCGAAGAGATAGCAAAAGGTCTGATTATGACCTCAGATAACAAATTTTTAATTGCTCAAAGGTCAGATTCTTATGAGTGGGACGCAGCTGGTGGACACTTAATGCAAGGAGAAACAGCTCCGTTTGCATTTTGGCGAGAAGTTAGAGAAGAAATGGGCATTGAAATAAAAAATGTTCAATACATGGATACTAGAGAGACTTATTGGCAAGGTAAAAAGAAGGATGTTCATTATTTTCTTGCATATATCGAACTAACCTGTGAAGAATTGAAGGGAGCCATTGATTTACAGTGGGAATTGGCTGATTATTTCTGTGGAGACATAAGAGAAATCGATCAAAAACTAAATGGACCGGATGGTTCTACACAAAATTTAAAAAATGCTGTTGAAATCTTTCTTAATCAAGGAGATTTATTACTAGAAGTTGAGAAATTTCAACAAAAAATGATAAAAAAACATTCTAAAATGAAAAAAAGAATCTTAGGGCTTGGAAAAAACAGAAAACCTCCTGCCACAGGAATGGAAAACGTCTCAGATATGAGTAGATCAAAATCAGCACCTCCAATCGGAGCAGCTCTCGGCGAATCAAACCAGACAGAAATCAAAAAAAAAATAAAAATAAAAATTGTTAGTGATTTAGATGAAAAGAAAAAAAGAAAAAAGCGAAAGAAAAAAAGAAAAACTAGAAGATCTTATGGAATTGGTTGGCCGTTTATTGGTTATGGTGGCTCCAGAGAAACCACAGACTCAGACGGAGGTGGTGATGGTGGCGGAGAATAGTAGCATAAAAAATAAAGAAAAGCTTAAAAGCTATTTATATCGCAATCCAGATAAATTAGCGCAAAAGTTAAGTCAACTTTTAAAGGATGATGATGGTTTTCTTCTTGAGCCTGTCAAACTTAAAGATAATTCTAACAATTATTGCTATTCTATTAACTTAAAAAGGTTTGTTTATATCCCTAAGAGCGCAGAATTATATCTTTTACCTTATTCTTGCCCAGAAGATCCAAGGAAATGTTATGTTTATTCACATAGTAACTGGCAGACTGGGGTAGTTTACAAGATTTATATAAAAGATTTAGAAAGAATTGGGTTTAACTAATGAAAATCGAAGAAGAAAAAATTTATAATGCAATAAAAATAACAATTTTTTTTCTAATTACACTGTTGGGAGTAGCAATTTTTGATGAAATGATTATAGTCGTGCTACTTTTGTTTTATATCGCGTTTTTAAAGGATTAAAAAAATGAAAATTAGCAAAAAAAGACTTGTAGAAATAATTTTAGAAGAGTGTAACATGATTGGTCAAGACCCAATGATGCCTGAAATTGATGAGGAAGGCGAAATGGCAAAGCGTCAATTGAAAGACATGGAAACATATGCTAGAGAATTGGGCCAAATGCTTAACGACACCACTCAACTTGAAGCTTGGGTTCAAGCAAAGCTAACAAAAGCTGCTGATTATCTCAAAACTGTTAAACATTATGTTGAATATGGGATGGAAGAAGGTGCTTATGACCAAGTTCAACCAGTTTACGACGAACCAGCTGTGTCAATGGTGGCTCAAGAGCCTGAAATTGTAGACATGACTGATGATATGATTGTAAAGATGCTAGAATCTTTGGTGAAATAGTGAAAATAGATCATATTGCAGTTCAAGTTGACGATATTTATGAAGCTTGTGAGTGGTATTACACAAATTTTAGAGCTAATGTGCTCTATTTTGACAAAACTTGGGCAATTTTAGAGTTTGATAACGTCAAATTGGCATTAACTCTACCAGAAAAGCACCCAAATCACTTTGCTATTGAAGTTGAACTTGAAAATTATCCACTTTTAGAGTTTAAAGAACATAGAGATGGCTCTAAGTTTTATTATTTTGAGGATCCTTGGGGAAATTGCTTAGAATTGATAAATTATGGACGCACTTCAGAGAATAATTCTTAAAATAGATAAGAAAATGCTTGAAAAATTGAAAAATAAGGCACTCGGTGAGTCACAAATGGATAATTTTGACGTTGGTGAGATAGTAAGGTGGCCGGGATGGCATATTAAAGCAGAAAATGTCACAAGAAACTATAAATATGGTGTTTTATTATCGATTTACACAGGTATTTTAGACAAAAGAGAGATAAAAATAGCCGAAATTCTACCTTTTGGAGAAGAAAAACCAATAAGAATAGCTCTTATTTTACTCAAAAAATCAGATTTAAAGGACTAATTAGGTTATGCCTTGTAGAATAAAAAATCCAGCAAACATCAATTTAGATGGTTTAGAGCCCCATGTTCAGGACATGTATGGCTATTTTGATAAAAAAATAGGATTCAATAGACCTCCAACCATGGTTTTTGACTCCGATCCTTCGAATCAAGACAAAATTTTAGGAAAAACAGCCTATTATGACCCTAATTCAATGGAGATTCACGTCTACACAGACGGCAGACACCCCAAAGATATGCTTCGATCTATAGCTCATGAGCTAATCCACCACGTTCAAAACGAAGAAGGCAGGTTAAATGTGGGAGGATTTCAAGGTGAAGGCTATTTCTTAGAGAACGAAGGCCTCAAAGAGCTAGAGTTAGAAGCATACGAAAGAGGTAATGGCTTATTTAGAGAATGGGAAGACACCCGCAAAGTTAAGGAGAACAAAACAATGTCTTTAAATGAATGGAAAAATAATGAACTTAACCGTCTTATGATGGAAAAATTTGGTATTCTCAAAGAAGAAAAAGAAAATCTTGAAGAACTTTCTTGTAGTAAAGAACAAACAGCTGATAGACTTCGAGCGGGTGAAGCTACAGGTCGTCTTCGTGAAGAAGAGGAAGCTCTTGAAGAAGCAAAAGATGATTGTTTCGAAAGAGAGTCATTCGATGGTAAAGTCGAATGCATTAAAAAGAAAAAAGGCTTTGACGAAGAAAGAGCATCTGCTTATGTTGCATCTGTAATGAGAAAAATGGGTGAGCTTGATGAAGCAAAAGATTCTAAACCAGATTTCCTAGATCTCGATAAAGATGGAGACACTGAAGAACCAATGAAGCAAGCTGCTGAGCAAGCTAAAGAAGATGAAGAAGAAAAAGATCTTCAAGAAATCGTAAAAGATGCAATTAATGAAAATAAAAAGATTCGCTTAAGGATTAAGTAATGCCCATCATTGAAATAACAAGTCTCGAAGAAATGTTCGAGTTATTAGAAGAAAAGGAAGAGCAACCAATGAGAGAAGAAATAATAGGCGAAGAACTAATCAGAAAATACATTCGTAAAAAAATAAAGTCAATGATGCAAGAGCAACAAAAGACTGTAATCAAAGAAGAGCTTCGCTTGAGAAAAGCAATCAGACAGATCTTAAAAGAAGGTGATATCTCTGATATCCATCCTCATCGCTCTACCGGCATTAATGTTCTTGAGGACGTTCTAAAGAAAATGGTTACAACTCTCAGAACTGATTATAAAAGAATGACCACTTCTAAGTCTCAAAGAGATTCTTTCCGTGCTCACATGATTTCTGCTGTTAAGAAATCTTTAGCTCCTTCTCTTGTTAATGATACTTATCTCCAAGGCACAGATGTTCTTATGGCAGAACCTACTCCAGAATTCAATGTTGCAACCGACACCGAAACTTACGGAACCGAAACAACTGGGCCTGCTGAAACTGCTACTGATGTTAAAGCTGCTACTGAAGATGAAGAGTTGTTGGATACCTTGGATCAGCTTGATGAAGCTGAGATTGAAATTGGTGTTGATGATGAACAAAAGAAAATTCCTGTAGAAGATGATGATGAGCCAGATGAAGTTACACAGTTTTCAGGTGAACTTACAGACCTTGACGAAACAGGTCGTAACATGGCTTTCACAACTTACAAAAAGGTCTCTCAATACATTCTAGATGCTTATGATACATTGGCAAACCCTGAAGATAAGAAAATCTTCATTGATTATTTGATAACAAACATGAAATTATATTTTGATAAGTTTGAAGACGAACTTCAAAAAGAAGTTTCAGAACCTTCAACAGATCAATATGATTCCATGAAATAACAACTACTACAATAACAATATAACTGAATAGGATCTAAGTGTCAAGTAAAAAAGAAAATAAATTTAAAAATTATTCTTTTATCTCCGTTCTGAGAAAAGATAAAAAAGTTAATGATGCTTTCTTAAATCTACTTTCTTCCTTGACAATAGAAGAAATCTTAGCAATCAAACTTGAGTTATCTGTAAAGATGACAAAACATAAATTTTATAATTTTCCTCTCTGGAAGTCTTTACCTTCTATTTGTAAAGATGCAATATTAAGATTTGTATTATCAGCATGTGAATCTAAAAGAGATGGTGCAAGAATGTTAGGAATTGATATAAGAGAATTTGATAAATTAATATTGAAATATAAAACAGAAAAATTATTTGATAATTAATAATAATATATATATTAATTAATATTATATAAAAAAAGAAATATACAAGAAAAAAACAATGAACAACTCTAAACCTCAACTAGGAGATCTAGTAAGAATAAAAAACCTTGGAGATTATATTTTAGATCTCAGACCTCCAAGTGGTTCTATTGGGGTGATAGTAGAAATTAAAAAGAACGATAGAGATGGGCTTTGGTTCTATGTTTATGTTAAGAACGCAGGCTGGAAGTTCAGAGAAAATGAAATTGAGGTTATAAATGATTGAAGTTGGAGATTTAGTAATGCAAAGGGCTCCAATGTCGCCGATAATCAATGAAATGCTTAGAGGTGAATTAAATTTTGATTGCATAGGAATCGTAATGGATGTAATCAAAATTGATTATCTCTATCAACACAATGACGATTGCACCAATGTTATAGTCAAATGGTCCAATGGAAAAATTGAAGAACTTCCTTCGATTTATTTGGAGGTGATTAAAAGTGAGTGATGATTTAGATGTAAAAATTTATTTATCTTTGGATAAAGTAGAATACCAACTCAGAAGAGCAGCATATCTATCAACTGCTGAGCCATTCCAGAAAGACATTTACGAATGTTTAGACAAAATAACAAAAATTAAAAAAAAAGTTTCCAAAAGACTTGACAAGTGATCCTAAAACAGTTATATTGTTAATAACAACTACACACATAACTAATAATAACTGATAGGAGAAAGTATGAGTGACACTTTAAACACGACGATTACTGAAAGCAGAGGACATAATCCTCAAAAAGTAAAATGGAAAAACATTGCATATTATGATAACTTTCAAGCTGCCGACAACCATAGAAATAGCTTGGACGGATTAGTTAAAGTTCGAAGATGCGGAGAATTTAAAACCAAATTCGTTGTAAAAGTCGGAACTCCTTTGGGAGGAAATGATGAATAAAACAATAGTGATGTTTGATATGGATGGCACACTAACTGAACCTCGACAAGCATTTGATCCAAGTGTTTTAGGGGCTCCACTGTTTTATTTATCAGAAGTAGCAGAGATTGGGATTGTAACGGGATCTGATGAAAACTATCTTACAGAACAAATGCGTTCTTTGTTAGAAAAATCAAGTTGTCGTTATAAAACCCATCTGCTTCCTTGTAATGGAACCAAGTATTATCCTCCTCCTCAAACAGCAGATGACTTTCATAAGTTGTCTTCTCAAGAGTCCATGAGAGATAAACTCGGTTCTCATTATTTTCATAACTTGATAAAAGAAATAATGACATACCAGTGTGAGATAAGTAATCATCCTATCCCTTTAACTGGTCATTTTATTAATTACAGGGACTCAATGATAAATTGGTGCCCTATTGGGAGAAACGCTAATAACAAACAAAGAAAAGAATTTCAAAACCTTGATAAAAATTTAAACTTAAGGAGGATTTATAAAGAAAAACTTGAAAACTCAATAACAACTATAGGATTGAAAGATTTAATAACAATAAAAATGGGAGGTGAAACTTCTTTCGATATTTTTCCAAATGGATGGAATAAAACTTATGCCTTAAATCGATTTGAAGGGTGGGATGTTTGGTTTGTAGGAGATAGATGTTCTGAAACTGGTAATGACTATGAACTTTATAAACATTGCGGCCAACAAGGATTTGAGACTTCGGGACCAGAACAAACAAAAGAAATTATTCTTGAAAAAATAATCCCAACCATAAAATCAAGGAGAGTAAGCAATGAGTAATGATTTCCTTTCATTAACAATAAAGAGTCTTTTAGAAAATGGAATAAACCTCCATCTTGAGACAGAGGAAGAAGAAGAGTTCTATCTATTGAAACTAGCAGAACATCTTAAACAATCTGACAAATATAATGTTTATTTAAAAAGCAGTAGATATATTGAAATAGAAAATGAAGATTTTCAAATTGCAATGGATGTTTTTGTAACAGAATCGACTCTATTCATGTTCCCATATGTTGAAGACATCTATGAAGTGTTTGCCGAGATCTTAAAATTCATTTCAGAAAATCACGAAAAAATCTTATTAGAACTCAGAGGGAGTGGGCTTTCTCGAATTGAATCACCAGAAGAAATAAAGTCCAACCTATTTATAGAGGACACAGAAGAATTTGAAGAGCCTAGCAGTGATGATCTCGAATGGATCTAAAGGTGAAAAAATGAAAATATTTTATTTAAACAGAACTGAAGATGAAAGTGGAGTTTCCGGAACAGGTAGAGTCGCTCAAGGTTTTATTTTCGATAATGGTAAGGTAGCAGTTACGTGGCTGTCAGAACACCCATCTGTTACAGTTTATGATAGCATAGGAGAGGTTCATGCTATTCACGGTCACGGAGGGAAAAATGAGGTTATTATGGAGCCTGATTATAAAAAGGCTTTTGGTGAACTTAAATCATTTGTTGATAACTTTAACTTATCTGAAGTTGCTGTTTCTAAGTTGACGCCGGATTCTCCTGCGTCGAAACTAATGTCAAAGGTCTAATTAAAGTGTGCTTAATAAAAATAAAGAAAACTTAAGAACTTTAAAATTGGATGCTGCTTGGCGACCAATCGAAATAATCTCTGCTGATAGAGGTTTTTCCATGGTTTACTCTGGACGGGCGAAGGCTGTTGAGAATTATTCTTACGGGCCTTGCGCCCGTTTTTTGTTTCCTTCTATTATTGTTTTGACAGGATATGTTAGAAGGAAACATATAACTGTTCGTCCCTCAAGAAAAAACATTTATTGGAGAGATAAAAATACTTGTCAATATTGTGGAAAAACTTTTTGGCCAAAAGAATTATCTCTAGACCATGTTATTCCAAAGTCTAGAGGTGGCGATAAAAGTTGGTTAAATCTTGTAACAAGCTGCCACCCTTGCAATCAGAAAAAGGGAGATAAATCGCCCCAAGACGTTGGGATGGAACTAATTAGAATACCGTTTATTCCAAAGATGACAGTTTTCGATTTGCATCAAAATAGTGAAATCCCTGAAAACTGGTTAAACTTTATTTAAGAATGAAAAAATAATTTGCGAGGTAAAAATGATAAATAAAACCATAATGGTCAGTGGAGGTTTTGACCCTGTCCACGTTGGTCACATAAGAATGATCAGAGAAGCATCTCAGTGGGGAGAGGTTATAGTAGTGATAAACTCAGATGATTGGCTCCTTAGAAAGAAAGGCTATGTGTTTATGCCTTGGGAAGAGAGAGCAGAGATTCTAGGTAATGTTAAAGGTGTTAGAATAGTAACAAGTGTTGATGATTCTGACGGAACTGTTTGTGAAGCACTTAAACAACACAGGCCTAGTGCATTCGCAAACGGCGGAGATAGAAAAAAACAAAATACACCAGAGATGGAAGTTTGTGATGAACTTGGAATCCAAATGTTATGGGGCATTGGAGGAGCAGATAAACCACAATCTTCTTCTTGGTTAGTTAATAAAGCAATGGAGCAATTAAATGCAATTAAATAATACAAATCTTGAATCTTTCTTACAAAAAGCAGAACAAGACCCAAAACTAATGGAAGTTCTTAAAGGAATAGTCTATTATTGTCAAAGCGCTTCTGAGCTTGGGATATCTTTAGATGAAGTGGCAGCAGCAGGAACTGTTGGCTGGACAATCGGTCAAGACCCAAGGCTGATGGAAATGTTACAGCACATGATAAATTTAGGAAATTTAGGTCTAGATCCAGTAGAACATTAATAATTTCCTTTCTATTTATTGTGAGGTAATGTATTATGATGTTTATTTTTATTATTTCTTTTGCCTTTGCACAAGACAGCAAAGATAAAGTTACATATGAAAAAGAGACTCAAATTGATTTTGAGGATTTGGAAATCGAAGGAGCGCTTGTAAAGCCACAAGGTGCTTTATTAATCGATAGAAAAAGAGCGACATTTAATCCATTAATAAAATTAAGAACAGATTTCAATCCAGAGATCTCAACATCAGTTAGTGAGGTAAAATAATGAAGATTACAAAAGAAAAACTCAAGCAAATAATCAGCGAAGAACTTGAAGCAATAAAATCCACACTTGATGAGCAAGGTGAACCACCACCTCCACCAGCAGAACCAGAAAAAATAACCTCTGCTACTCAATTTGCTCAAAAACTTATGACAATCTCAAAAGAACTAAGAAGTGGAGAAGTAAAAGGTTTGGACCCAAAAGAAATGACAGAGATCTTGGAAATCCTTATTGACGTTATCAAAGAAGCTGAAGCAGAATCAAGTGGATCATTGATGACTCAGATTTCTAGAATCATCGACAACAAACTTGGTCAACAGTAATGAACAAAAAAGACTTGGCCATTGGGATCTTCAAGCATCCTGCTATACAAGAAATTATTGAATCAAAAGTTTTTGAGACTTCTGTTGTTAATCAGTTGATTGTTGAAGCAATGAAAGCACAAGATCTTCTTAAATGGTGGAATGGAATTAGTAAAGAAATAAAAGAAAAGCTAATAGAAATTGGCAAACAGCCGGGCAAAGGTATTAATGAACAAACCACTCTAGAAACAATAGAAGAATACCTTAAGTCTGATGACGAACTTACTTACGAATGGGCAGAAGGTCAAGTTATAATTATAGAAAGAATCTTTTCCTACCTAAAAGAAAAACAAGACATAATCAAAAAAGATGCTTTTATCGCTGCAATAAAAGATGAGCAAACTCAAGACGCCTTCATCAGATGGATGAAAGCATCCGAAATTCTTAAAGAACAAGAAGACCCATCAGATGAAGAAGTAGAAGCTTGGCAAAAACAAATGATATCCAGAGATAAGGATAAATTTGAAAGAGTAATAAAAGCCTTTTACACACTAGATGCAGATTACAGAAAATTAATAAATGATTTTCTTAATGTTGCCGACAATAGAAATAAATTTGTTGATCATTACTTTCCTAAAAAAGCAGAAGAGCCAAAGCCGGAGAAACCTTCGGAAGAACCAGAAGAGTTACCAGATGAATTCAAAAAAGAGATTGCCGCTAAGTTTGAAGCTCTAAAGCAACCTCGAGAAAGATTCACAAAGTTCTTTTTGAGAGTTCCTTTCTTGTATCAACAACAAGAGATTCTAATGAAACTTTTAGATGCTTTGGATGAAATTCAAAAAGACACAGTTGCCCTAAGCAGACAAGAAATAAAAGAAGAGAAAGAAGTAAAGCTTGATGATAAAATGACTCGTCGTCTTCGCTCCGATCTTCGTTATGTTGAAAATAAAATTAGATCAATCAATGCAAGACTAACAAACTTCATTGAAAACATTGGAACAACAAGAACTGCTCCTGAAGAAAAGAAAGCTCTTGTTGAAGATATAATGGATCTTCAAAAATATATTAGCGAAGTTTATGATTATTCATTTGATATCGGAAAGACCCTAAAAGAACAAGATGAAGGTCTTTCGAGAGATCAGATAATCGACATCGTTGAAGACACTTATGATGAAGTTAACGCTATTTTAAAATCAATCGACCTTGAAATGGCCGAAGGACAAGACTTTAGAAAGATAAACGCATTCATAGACCAAATCAGAGATAATGTTGAAAAGGTAAAACCTTTCTTTCCAAAAACTGCAAAGTTTCAACCAACAGCAGAGAAAGGCTCCAAGGAAGCTCTTCAAGATTTTCAAAAAGCAATCACAGCTTTTAGAGCAGACTATCTTATTGACACCTACAATGACTTAAAAGATGGCATAACATCCGAAAGACAACTGGCAACGATTCAAAGCGCCCTTTATAACCTTTCAGAAAAAATAGAAAAACTTCTTGGAGTTGCATCAAAGATATCTAAAAAAGAAATGGAAGTTCCGTCGGATATGGAATCCTTGACAGACACTCCTGATCCTTCTCTTGAAGATGTAATTCCTGTGGAAGTTGAAGAAGTCCCTGAAGAGCCAACAGAAGAGCCAGAAGAGAGAATTCCTACAAGATTCGAAACAGAAATGGAAGCTGAAGAAGAGTTTCGAAGACTTGACCAAAGACAAAAGACATCAGTTCTTAATTTTATGAACGCCTATTCAGATGTTATGAATACAATTCAAGAACAAAGTGTTACTTACAAAAAAGCCTACAGAGAAACTTTAAAAAAGTTAGCTAAAAGTTTAAAAATCGAACCAAGAACCTTGATTAGCATTTTCAAAAAGATGGGAAAAGAATCCGGCAAAGATTTTATGGAAACCATAATATTGAGACCAAAAATAAAATCTTCTATCGTAAAAGTTCTAAAAGGCAAAAAAGAGCCAACACCAATGGACGAAAAAGAGAAATTTATTTCTTCATTTGGTGTTTCAGAAGTGGATTTTCCCGGATATGATTGGAATGCGATAATAGTAGATGAAAATTGGAATCCAAAAGGCGCTGTGGTAATAAAGAAAACAAAAGAGCCTTGCTTGCCAAACACTTATGAGGTTGGTTATGTAGCCGTAGCAGAAGATTTATCAGGAAAAGGGTTTGGATCTTATTTGTATGATCTAGCGGCCTCTAAAGCACAGGAGCTTGGCGGTAAAGATGCAGGAATAACCTCAGATAGAACCGGTAGTTCAACCCAAATGGCTAAAGGTATATGGAACAGGATTTCAGAAAAATACACTGTAAAAGAAACAGAACAAGGTAACAAAAAGTTTGATTATGATGAAAAAACACCAGATCAACAAGATGATTGTAATAGACCACCCGGTGGAAATCCTGCGACCGATTATAGTTGGATAGTTCCAGATAATCTTAAATCAAGAGCTCTCAAAATTTTTAACTTACAAAAACAAAATATCTCAGAGGAAAATAGACCTGATGATTTTGAAAAAAGGATTGAATCATTTTGGGAAAAAGAATATGGTCGTGGAAAAGAATCCGGTATAGTAGAGACACTCGAATCCAAACTATCCAGCATTATTTCAAAAATTTTAAGAGAAGAATATGGCGAAGAAAAATTTCATAATTGACACCTCGGTGTTTTTAACAGATTCAAACTGCATTTACAAATTTGAAGAAAATGACATCTTTATTCCACTCAAAGTTCTCGAAGAAATTGATAAGCATAAAAAACGACAAGACTCTGTTGGACATCATGCTCGTCAAGCTATAAGAAATTTTGATTGTTTAAGGGCCGCTGGTAGCCTTTCTGAAGGCGTTCACATCGGAGAAGGGTTAGGACACCTTCGCGTTATTAGAGCGTCTGAAATAACCCTTTCTGAGCTTCCTAAAGACCTTACTCATAAAGACTCTGACAATCTCATTTTGGCAACGGCTTTGACAGTAAAAGCTGAAGATGAAGAAACAAAAACAATTGTTGTTTCCAATGACATTAACATGAGAGTTATTGCGGATTCTTTAGGGCTATCCACTGAAGATTATACTAACTCTCAAGTCGTAGAGGACACGGAAAAGATTTACGATGGATTTGTCAAAATCCTTGTTGATGACGAGGTTATAAACCATTTTTATCTCGGAGATGATGTTTACATTGATAAAGATCTTTGTTTAGAGCAAGAGATTAAGCTTTACTATCATCAGTTTTTAATGTTGGTTTCCTCAAGCAATGAAAAGAAAACCGCCCTATGCCGTTTCGAAGAGCACCACAAACCAGTAAAGCACATCAAAGATCTTAAGAATGAGTTGATCTGGGGAGTTCACCCTCGTAACAAAGAGCAGTCTTTTGCATTTGATTTACTTTTCGATGATGACATTCCTCTTGTTACCCTTATTGGTCAAGCAGGCTCTGGAAAGACCCTTATGGCTATTGCAGCGGGTCTTGAGCAGACTCTTGGTGGTCATGACGGTAAATATCGTAGAATCATTATTTCAAGACCTATTCAGCCTTTAGGAAAGGACATAGGGTACTTGCCGGGAACAATGGAAGAAAAAATGTTACCTTGGCTTAAGCCCATCCAAGATAACATTCGTCATTTAATGGGTGATGATCGAACAATGCTAGAAGCCTATGTTGAGAAAGGAAAAATAGAAGTTGAAGCTTTAACTTACATTAGAGGTCGCTCAATCTCGAACACCTTCCTAATTATTGACGAAGCCCAGAACTTAACTGCTCATGAAGTCAAGACGATTATTACTCGTGTTGGTGAAGGAACCAAGGTTGTTTTAACTGGTGACATTGAACAGATCGACAATGTTTACACAAATGAAACTAATAACGGTTTAACATATGCAGTCGAGAAGTTCAAGCCAAGTGAACTTGCTGGTCACATTACATTCAGGAAAGGGGAGAGATCGAAGTTGGCAACAGCAGCGGCAAAGTTGTTATGATAGGATTCATTTTAGGAATAGTTTATGCGAGTTTTTTGGAATGGTGGATTCATAGAGAACTATTTCATGTAAGAGGAAAGAAAAAAGATAGCCTCTTCGCCTATCACCTGAGAGACCACCATGTTGTTGCTAAAAAAAATAATTTTCTGGACTATAGAATGTCTTTCATCGAAACAGGTGGCTTGGGCTTCCTTGCTCTTATCCATCTGCCTATTTTTTACATTAGTTGCATGTTTTATTTTGCTACTGTTGTGTATGCCATAGCGTTTTTCATCCTTCACAATTACGCACACAGAAACCCAAAGTGGTCAAAAATCTATCAACCTTGGCATTGGAAGCACCATATGGAAAACCCAAATTCAAACTGGAATGTTGTTTTTCCTATCGCCGATTGGATAATGAAGACGAATAAATAATTTGACAAATTATAATTCTTGTGTTATATTGCTATTAAATAACAGAGGTGATAATTATGTGGATAAAAGAATCTGCCAAAAGAGGAAAGAGGTTAAAGGATATGTATAATCTTGGTGGCATCAATGTCTTCATAAAAGATAAATTACCAGAAGAAATCGATCCAGATTTTGTTTTTAACTACATAAGTTCTAGGATACCATTTCGTCTTATAAAAAATGTTGACATAATTTATGTCGGAGAATTTCCTGAAATGGCGGAGAGAGAAATCAATGCTTACTTTGAAGATGGAGCGATTTATGTTACTAACTATCAAGAAGAAGAAATGGATATGATTGATGATTTAATTCATGAACTTGCTCACGCTGTTGAAAAAAACAATGAAGAATTTATCTATGGCTCTGGTTATTTGCAAAGAGAGTTTATGGCAAAAAGAGAAAGATTAACCACAATTTTAAATGATCTCTATGAAGTCCCAGCGGACTTTAACTTTAACTTTGATTATGACAGAGAAATAGACGACTTTTTATTTCAAACTGTTGGATATGATGTTTTAAATCAACTTTCAGCAAACATTTTCATTTCAGGCTATGCAGCAACTTCAGTAAGTGAATATTTTGCTCGTGGATTTGAAGAATATTTTATTGGGGACAAAGATTCTTTAAGAAAGATGAGTCCGGTTCTCTATAAGATAATAGATAAACTAGCTCATGTGGAGGACTAATGACTAAAAAACACATTTCATTTTCAGAACTAAAAATCTGGGCAGAGTGCCCTTATAAACACAAACTAAAATACATTGATGGAGTAGAAGGGTTTACAGGAAACATCTTTACAGCATTTGGAACAGCTATTCACTCTGTCTGCGAAAACATTGCAAAAGGAGAACTTGAACCAATAGATTATGATGAGTTCTTTGATTTGAACTTTTTAGCTGAACTCAAAAAACTTGATGAAAAACCACAATCAAAAATGATAACAGAGTTCAGAGATCAAGGAAAACAAATCTCTCCAGAAGTTTTTCCAGAACTAGAAAAACATTTTGGCAAGTTTGAAGTGTTTTCAACAGAAGAATCTCTTTACCAAAAAATAGATGAACTTAAGTTTGAATATTATTTAAAAGGGTTCATTGATTTGGTCATCAAAACAGAGGACGGTAAACACCACATTTTGGACTGGAAGACTTGCTCATGGGGTTGGGATAGGGAAAAACGATCTGAAAAGCTTGTGACCTATCAGCTGACCCTCTATAAGAAGTTTTTCTGTGAGAAACACAACATAGATCCAAGTGATGTTGAGACTCACTTTGGTCTACTTAAAAGAACAGCAAAGAAAGATAGGGTTGAGATTTTTAGAGTCACTTCTGGTACAAGAAAAACAAATAGTGCAACAAAGCTTTTAACTGATGGTTGCCGTTCAATCAAAGCAGGACTGCAAATAAAAAATAGAAAATCTTGTCAAAATTGTGAGTTTTATAAAACAAAGCACTGTTTATAATGTGTACAGACCATTGCCGCCATTTTTAACTATTAAAAACTCTTCCATTGATGGACTTGGAGTTTTTGCCACAGAAGATCTAGAGAAAGATAAAATCTTGGGCATAACTCATGTAGAAGATGATAGATTTGAAGATGGATACATTAGGTTACCTCTGGGTGGTTTCTTCAATCATTCAGAGGAACCTAATTGTGAGTGTTATAAGGATGGTGAGTTTTTAAAGCTTAAAACCTTAAAAAATATCAAAGCCGGAGAAGAGATAACAGTCAAATATTGGCTATATGACATTGAGACTTGACTTGCCAAGAGCAAAACAGGTGCTTATTTGTTGTCTTTGGTTTTTTTAAAATCTTCGGTTATTAGGGGCAACATTCATAAAAATAAAAATAAATTGAAATTTTTTTCATAAAAAATAACTTTTTTACTTGACAATGTGTTTGTGTAGTGTTATAATGTAAGTAACAAAAACATAAACACATTGTCTTTTTGAGGTTATAGATAAATATGGAAAATAAAAAAATTAAAGTTTTAACCCTAAGTGATCATCCACTTTCTCCAAGTGGTGTAGGGACACAAACTCGTTACGTTTGTGAATCACTTTTAGAATCAGACAGATTCTCAATCATTTCATTGGGTGGCGCTATTAAGCATAATGATTACACCCCAAAGGCTGTAGAGCCTTATGGAGAAGACTGGAAGGTCATCCCTGTCGATGGCTATGGAACTCCAGAAATGGTTAGATCTGTAATAAGAAATGAAAAACCTGATATGGTTTGGATTATGACCGATCCTCGATTTTGGGGATGGCTTTGGGCGATTGATAATGAGATTCGTTCTCTTTGTCCAATCGTTTATTATCATGTTTGGGATAACTATCCCTATCCAATGTTTAACAAGAAATATTATGAATCAAATGATCACATAATTTCAATTTCTCGTTTGACCCATGACATAGTTCGAAATGTTGCTCCAGACATCCCTGCGACCTATTTGCCACACGCAGTGAATGGAGACATTTTTGTTCCAAATTCCACAGCAGAAAGAAGACAGCTGAGAATTGAAAACCTCCCCGAAGAAGATAGAGATAAGTTTATTGTTTTTTGGAACAATAGGAATGCTCGTCGTAAGCAGTCTGGGACTTTGTTATGGTGGTGGAAAGAGTGGCTGGACGAGAGAGGTCTTCATGATAAAGCACAGTTGATTATGCACACAAATCCAAAAGATCAACACGGTCAAGATCTGAACCATATCATTGAACATCTAGGAATGACAAACCGTCAGGTTTTATTCTCTACACAAAAGATTCCATTGGAAGCAATGTCAACTTTTTATAATCTTGCAGACGTCACCATTAATATTTCAGACGCAGAAGGTTTTGGACTATCAACTTTGGAATCCCTCTCTTGTGGAACTCCAATCATTGCTACAATGACAGGTGGTCTTCAAGAACAAGTAATGTCGGGCACCGAACAATTTGGGATCCCTCTCTTCCCTGTGTCCAAAGCGATCATTGGATCTCAATCGGTGCCCTACATTTACGAGGATAGATTAAGCGCTGATCATGTTAAGTCTGCTTTGAGCAATATGTATGACTTAAGCCCACAAGATAGGTTAGAAATGGGTCGAAAAGGACGTGCTCACGTTCTGGAGAATTATAACTTCCAAAAGTTCAAAGACCGTTGGGTAGAACTAATGTTAAAGATCCACGAAGAACAAGGGTCTTGGGAAACAAGAAAAGGTTATAGCAGCATTACATTCAAGGAGGTAGCATGAGAAAAAAGATTTTTGTAAGAGCACCATGTTTAAGTCAATCAGGATATGGAGAGCAGTCTCGTTTTGCTCTTCGAGCATTGAGATCTCGAGAAGATCTTTTTGAAATCTACATTCAACCAATCCCTTGGGGACAAACTGGTTGGGTTTGGGAAGATAACGAGTTTCGTCAATGGATGGACTCACGAATAACCCAAACCCAAGTCCTGCTTCAACAACAAGCATTACACCCAGACATGTCACTACAGATTACTATCCCGAATGAGTTCCAAAAGCTAGCACCAGTTAACATAGGATACACAGCAGGGATTGAAACATCCAAGGTTGCTCCACAATGGCTACAAAAAGGAAACGAAGAAGTTGACAAGATTCTTGTTGTTTCTAATCATGCAAAGACAACTTACGAAGGAACAACGGCTTGGGCAACAAATCGACAAACTGGAGATAAAGTAGAATATAAACTTGAAACTCCTGTTGAAGTTGTGTGGGAATGCACTCCGAGAGCAGAAGCAGAACCGATAGAAGGGTTTGAGCTTTCAAATGATTTTAACTTTCTTATGTGCTCTCAGATTTCTCCTAGAAAGAACTTTGAAAATGCCATCCGTTGGTGGGTTGAAGAATTTATCGATCAAGAAGTTGGTTTGATTCTAAAGACAAACGTGAAAGGAAACTCTCGAATGGATTTAGAGGCCACTGAAGCTGCGTTAAAGCGCATTCTCGCCCCTTATGCTGATAGGAAGTGTAAAGTGCCTCTGCTTCACGGAGACTTGTCTGCCGGGCAAATGACGACCCTCTATACGCATCCTAAGATCAAAGCTTTGGTTAACATTGCTCATGGTGAAGGTTTTGGTCTTCCAATGTTTGAAGCAGCTAGAGAAGGACTACCGGTTGTTACAATCGGTTGGTCTGGACAAGTTGATTTCTTGCATCATGATGGGGAAGACTATTACCAAGAAGTTGAATGTTCTTTACAGCCTGTTCAGTCTGAAGCAGTTTGGCAAGGAGTTATCGAACCAGATTCTATGTGGGCTTTTGCAGATCAAGGGTCATATAAGATGACTCTTCGTAAAACTCATAAGAAATGGGAAACCGCAAAAGAAACTGCTACACAACTCCAACAAATAATCGAAGATAAATTCAACGAAGAAAAGTTGTTTGCTGGTTTTTGTGATGCGATTCTAAATCAAACTTCTGAGGAATCTGAAGATGAAATCATTTTATAAATGTTCTTTGTTTGAAGATGAATCTTTTGAAGTAAAGACCGAGTTTGATGTCGTTCAAGAAGAATTGTTACTAAAAGGAGCAGTTAATAAGAACGCCACTCGTTTTAGTAAAATGAAAGTTGTTTATTCTTGTAAATGGGTTCAACAAAAAGATTGGGATTCTGGTAAACCAACGGTTATAATTCCAATAAAAGATGGATCTGATTTGTTAAGACACACTTTGTTAAATTTGAAAAAATATAACATTAGTAAGCATTGTAATCTTATTGTAGTTGATGATAGATCTGAAGAAGATATCAAATCCATTGTCATCGACAGTCGTTTGTCTTATTTAAGAGTTGATAATGACAAAGGTTTTAACTTCTCGATGCTTAATAATATTGCCGCAAAGATTTGTGAAAAGTTAGGAAATAAAACCATTATTTTATGGAACTCTGATCTTTGGTGTGCTAAAGAAGAATGGTTTTTGGAGATCCTTAACTATCATATAGATAACAATAATGCCGTCACAGGAACAAAACTTCTTTACCCCACAGAAGAAGTCTCTTTAACAAAAGAAGCAGACACACATAATATTGTTAATAATTTCCCTCAAATGACAGGAGGGCAATGGAGAAACACAGTACAATTTGGTGGTGACACTTGGGTTCCGCCATCGTATGGTCCTATTTTTTTAAGCCCCATTCACTATAGAAGATTTTCGAATAAAGAAGATAAGAGAGTGAATTGCATAAGAGGTTCCTCTTTTGTTACAGGTGCTTTTCAAATTTGGGATTTAAAAAGGTTTATTGAGCTTGGTGGTCTTAATCCAACTTTATCCAAAAATCTTCAGGATGTTGACATTTGTCTGAGGTTGCTAGAATCCGATGAGCAGCCGATTTATTATGGGAAAAACATTTATTTTTATCATGATGAATCTCCGACTTTAGATAGAGAAGGGAAATTTGATAATCAGTTTAAAAGTGATCATGTTATTTTTGGAAAGATCTGGAACCACAAGATAATAGATTTAGTTATTTAAAAGGAGACAAAAAATGAAATTTTTAGTAACTGGTGGCAGGGGTTTTATAGGATCTCATTTTGTTGAAACAGTTTTAGATCTAGGACACACTGTTATTGACATTGATAAGATGACATATGCCGCAAACAAACAGCTCCCTTGGGATAACAATGAAAGATATACTTTAATCCAAGAGGACATAGCGGATTTAAAGCATCTTCCAAATTGCGATGTTTTAGTTAACTTCGCAGCAGAAAGTCATGTAGACAATAGTATTCGAGACACTGAGCCTTTTATAAAAAGTAACATTTTAGGAGTTCATAATTTATTAGAGCTAGTAAGAGGTAAGCCTGAATATAATAGACCACTGTTTTTTCACATTTCAACAGATGAGGTTTATGGAGATAGATTAGAAGGGTCTTTTACCGAGGAAGATAAGCTGAAACCATCAAATCCTTATTCTGCCTCCAAAGCATCAGCTGAAATGTTGGTTCTTTCTTATAATAGAACTTATGGGCTAAAATACATAATAACAAGAAGCGCAAACAATTATGGCCCAAGGCAATATGAAGAAAAGCTTTTGCCAAAATGCATTAGTTGCATAAAAGAGAACAAGATGATTCCAATTCATGGTGATGGCTCTTATGTTCGTGATTGGACTTATGTAAAAGATAATGTCGACGGAATCCTAAAGATTATTCAGAGTAGAGTTGTAAATGAAATTTATAACATAGCTTCGGAAAATCATATGAGAAATTTAGAAGTTGTCGACGAGGTTCTCTCTTGGTTTGGAAAAGATAGAGAAATGATTCAGTTTGTGCCAAATCGATGGGGGCAGGATCTTAGATATTCTATTAGTTCTAAGAAACTTAGAGATCTTGGTTGGAAACCAAAGTATTATAAAGGACTAAATAAATGGTTTTGATGGTGAAGAATGAAAATTAAACAAAAAATACAAACAAAAATTATGGATAAAATGTCTTTAAAAATTTTAAGACAAATAAACGAAAGAATAGAAGAACGAAATTTTCATGAACAAACACACGTTTTATATGATTTGGCAGAACTACTTGAACAAGATAATTTAGTTTATTGTGAAATAGGAAGCTATGTTGGTTCTTCTGCGTCTCTGATGTTAGAAAACCAGAAGATTCAAAAAGTCTTTTGCATAGACCCTTTGAATCTTAATAAGACTCATTTTAGAGGCTCTGAAGGGCAAGAAAAGGTTCTAAACAAGAACTTATCAAAATATAATAAATCTAGATATAGTATATTTAAAAATTATTCGAGCGATAATGAAGTACTCCAGTTTTTTGAAAACAATAATGTAAAATTTGATATTTTATTTATAGATGGTGATCATTCAAAAAAAGCAGTTATCAATGATTTTAATAATTATAAAAGGTTTTTGAAAACAGGATCATTTTTGGTTTTCGATGATTATCTAGATTTTAGACACAGTCCTCAAGTAAAAATAGCAGTAAATCATTTAATTTCGCAAAAAGAGGTTTCTGATGATTTTGAGATCATAGGTTTGTTGAACGGCCCAGCTTTGGAAAGAGAATATGGCACTTTTATCATGAGGAAAAGATGATAAAATATGTTCAAGATAAAAAAATTGATTACAATAGGCTTGAAGAGATTTTACTAGAATCTTCAATAAGTAATCAATTCACCAATAACGGCCCAACAAAAAAAAGATTAGAAGAAATGTTAGAAGAAATTCTAAACATAGAAAAAGATAAAAGAGTTATTTGCGTTGCAAATGGGACTTTAGCACTACACGGTCTTTTATTGTTTTTACATAAAAAAAACATAACTAATTGGGTCACTCCTTCATTGACGTTCCCTTCTAGCGTTGTTAACACTTCAAATGTTTCAATAGAGGACATAGACTTAAAAACTTTGACAATAAACCTAGAGGCTGTTTCAAAACACAGCGGAGCTATAATAACCAGTTTATTTGGAACATACCCAGATAACATTTTAGAATGGGAAAGTTTAAATAAAACAATAATTTTGGATGTTGCTTCTTCTCCCATGACAACTATAAACGGAAGAAACATTTGTAATTTTGGAAATTATAGTTTTGGATCATTACATCACACAAAATATTTTGGCTTCGGTGAAGGAGGCTTCATAGTAGCACCAAAAAATGAATATCATGAAATTATCTCAACTCTTGGCTTTGGTTTTAAATTAAAAGAAGTTAAACGAAGACATGATCCAAAAAGCTCAAACTATAAAATGTCAGACATTGCTGCAGCATCGATTATTCAACACCTTGAAAGATATGATTTAAATAAACATATTGAAATTCAAAATGAAATGATTGATTTTGTAAATTCCATAGGTAAAGTAGAGCCCTTGAAATTTAATGATGGGGTTATTTATGGAAACTTACCTTTGTTGTTTAATAAAACTGTAGGAAAAGATTTTTTCTTATCTAATGGTCTAGAGGTTCAAAAATATTATTATCCACTTTGTAACCATCGCAATTCTTTTTCGATTTATGATAGGATAATTAATTTTCCATTACATTCCGGACTATACAGGTCTCAAATTGAAAAAATGAAAAGATTAATAGAAGAGTTTCTAAAATAGGAGAACGAAATGAAAGATATTAAAATTCATCCAACAGCTTTCATTGAGAAAAATGTTAAAATTGGAAAAAACGTTGAAATTGGGCCCTTTTGTATTATTAGAAGCGGTGCTAAAATAGGCGATAATTGTAAATTTACTGCATATTGTGAAATTAGAAAAGACGTTGAAGTAGGAAACAACACAACTATGGGAAGCCGCTGTACAATCTCCGCAGGTGCTAAAATAGGAGAGAACTGCACTATAAAATATGGCTTTGTTCTAACAGACACCCCAGACATAACGAAGAATAATGAAAAGAAAATTGGTTCGATTGGAAACAACGTTAAGATAGGAGCTAATGTTGTTTTGATGCCCGGATTTTCTATTGGAAACAATAGCATAGTTGGAGCCTGCTCTCAGGTTGGAAAAAACATAGGCATAAATGAGATTTGGTATGGAAATCCCGCAAAAAAAGTTATTTAAAATAGAAGAAATTCTGAGCATCCTTGATGAGAATAAAATTTCATTTAAATTTTATGGTGATAAAACAATTGAAATTTTTGGAATGTCTCATATTAAAAAAATAAAAAGAAATACGATTTGTTACTTTGAATCTACCAATGGATTGTTTGAGGGTGATGACGTTGTTTTTGTCTGTAAAAACAAGGAAATATCCAAAAATTGCATCATTGTTGAAGATCCAAAAATGGTTTTCTATCTTTTATCTAATTTGTTAAATCTTAAAGAAAAATATTACAATAGGTTTATTGATCCCTCTTGCGTTCTTGGGAAAAACGTGGCGATAGGAGAATCTTACATTTCAAAAGGAGTTAGATTAGGCGATAACGTTGTTATAGGCGACGGTGTTTTTGTTGGAAAAAATACAATCATAGATTCTAACTCTAGCATAGGATGTTTAGGAATCTCTTGGACTTGGAATGGTGATAATAAAATTTTTTTAAATTCTTATGGGCAAACAAAAATAGGTAACAACTGTGTAATTTCATCAAATGTAAAAATAGTAAGAGGGATTTACACCAATGACACGGTTTTAGGAGACTCTGTTTTCATAGCGCCGGGAACTGCTATAGGTCACTCAACTATAATAGAAGACAAAGTTCATATGGCAAACAACTGCACAATTGGGGGTTCTTGTAAAATTGGTGAAGATTCTTTTCTAGGATGCGCATCAGTAGTAGCATCAGGGGCTTCTATTGGAAAAAACACAATTCTTGGGGCGGGCTGTGTTGTGGTTCCTAAGCAAGATTTAGAGTCAAGCTCTGTATATGTTGGAATTCCAGCACAAAAAATAAAAAATTTAGAAAAATCTTATTCATTAAAAAGTATACCAAAAAGGAAATAAAATGAGCATTACATATGGAGTTTTAATAAAATCATATAAAAGAAAAAACGGAATGTCTCCACAATACGTCAAGAGGTGTTTTGAGTCCGTTATGAACCAAACCTATCAAAATTTTAAAATTTTTTTTATAGGCGATAAATATGAAGACATAAAAGAGTTCTCTGAAATGTGTTCATGGATCCCACCAGAAAAACTAGTGGCGGTAAATTTACCAATAGCTGCAGAGAGAGATAATCCTGAACTTACAGGAAAAGCTTTATGGTGCTCAGCTGGCGCTAATGCATCAAAGTTTGGAATGAATTTGATGAGAAAACATAAAATTTATCACCACTGCAGGTTAGATGATGATGACTACTGGTTACCAAATCATCTAGAAGTTTTAAATATGGGATATACAATGTTCCCAGAGTCTGTTTATGTTTATAGTAACGCACTATACACAGATCCACATAATCACACAAGAACTTTTCCATCAGAAATGGTCTCTCCTTTGCTTAGATATGATAACTTACCACCTAGACCAACAAAATTAATACAATCAGCAGCTAGCTGGAGATTAGATAAGATTCCTCTTATGCCACGAAACTGTTTAGAACAAGGAAGGGTTTATCCCGGAGATGCTGATTTGTGGGGAAGGATGCTTATTTATTTTAAAAAAAATAATCTTAAAAGCCTCTATATTCCTTTAACGACAGTTATAAAAGATTCTGAAGGGAATCAAATGAAAGAATAAAAAAAATAATAAAAAACTTGACAACCTTATAAAATGATGTTATAATAAGATAAAGTCAAGGAGATAATAAAATGAATTACACACTTTCAAACCAAGCCGTTGGAGCAATTATGATGGCGCTCCAAAAGTCCCTTCTAGAACAATCAGACATCGTTCCCGTTCTTACAGGATTTCAAGTTCAAATCGATGATTCGAATCAACTAGTTGTAACGAATCCTCCAACAGTTCAAGCTAACACTGTTGCAGATTCTCAAGCAGGTGACATCGAGACGAGCGTTCAATAATGCCAAAGTATGTTTACAAATGCAATGGATGCGATGAACACTTTGAGGTCTATCACGGAATGAATGAGACGCACGAAAAGTGCATCTTTTGTTCTGCGATAGACCTCAATAGAGTTCCGCAAATGCCCTTATTAAAGCGTTCTGTTGAACCAAAGGATAGCAAGGTAGGCGAAAGAGTAGAAGCCGCTATCGAGGAAAATAGAGCCATTCTAAAGCAAGCAAGAAAAGAAGCTTCTAGGGAGTATTATAGAGATGACAATTGAGATATGGCTAGGGATAGCCTTAACTTTATCTCTGCTGGTTAACGGTGTTCTTATCTGGTTCAGCAGAGAACAATCCCAGAGGCTTTCTTATGTTTCACAAAACGTTGGAGATTTGCTTGAGCTTATCTCAAACTACCAAGAGCACTTAAAGAAAGTTTATTCTTTAGAAATGTTTTACGGAGATGAAACATTAAAGTTCCTTATGGAACACACAAATGCTTTAGTCACAGTCATCGAACAAGGATATGGAGACATTGCAGGCATAACAGAACCATTAGAAGTGGAAGATATTGAGGAAGAAGATGAAAAGACGGACGAGATCCAAGAAAGGAAAGATGTATTTTACGGCGGAACACGAACAAGCAATTCTTAAGTTCTGCACCAGTAATAATAGAGCTGAAAAAGAAAGACTTTATGAAGTTTGGATCCAGCCTGCTTTTAACCAAATGGTAGATAAGATTGTTTTTTCTTATAAGTTTACAAACTTGCCAAACATTGATGAGTTAAGAATGGAATGTAAGGTCTGGTTAACTACCATTCTAGATAAATATGATCCCAAAAGAGGATCAAAAGCATTTTCATATTTTAGCGTAATAACAAAGAACTGGTTTATTCACCAAGTAAAAAAGAATACAAAAAGACTCCAGAGAGAAGTTCCTTATGAAGATGCTGAACTTGAGCTTGAAACAAATTTTATAGATCCCGGCGATTCTTACTATCAAGAAAGGGCTTCAAAAGAATTTTGGTTAAAACTTTGGAATGAAGTTGAGTCTTGGGATGTTGATTTTGAAAAAGAAGCCGAAAAGAAAGTTTATGAAGCTGTAAAAATAATCTTGTCCTCCGTTGATGAGATTGAAATATTCAATAAAAAAGCTATTTATTTATATCTTCGAGAACTTACTGGAATGAACACCAAACAGGTTGTAACTCATCTAAATAAAATGCGAGGTCGCTATAAGGACTTTAAAAAAGATTGGGATGATGGTAAAATTTAGATAATATCTAATTATTTGTATGAAAAGCAAAAAACACATAGAAAAAGCTATACAAAACATCGAGGAGGATCGCGAAATAACACGTGAACTCCTCGATGATGCTATTAAGTGGCTCGCTGTCGATGATGCTAGACACCAAACGATCGGAATGACATTGGCAAAATATGTTGAGACTCTTCAAAGATCCAATGAGCAACTTGTAAAATTATGCGCACTAATGTCAAAACAAGAATCATCCGACGAGCTATCCGATAAGGACTTTGAGCAAATCTTTAATCAGATTCAAAAGTCGGAGGAAGATGATGTCGTTTAAGATTCCAAATAGTATAAGAGACCCAAAAGATTTAATTAACCTTCTTCGAGATGAAGAAACAAAATTAAATGCTAAAGAAATTTATGGTAATCTTCCAAAAGAACCAGAAGCGCATATTGCAACAAACGCGCAACCAGTTCCTTTAAATCCTGATGGTTCGGAGCGAACACCAAATCAAGAAAAATACTTTTTTTATAAAGTTTATGTCCAAGGTTTTGATCAAGGAACAATTAACATTTACGATGGAATAAATAGATCAACTCAAGAAGTAGGTTTTATTATCTCTGGCTATAAGACTGCTTATTATAAAGGAACTCATGGAGGTCGACGCCCTTCAGCAAATGAAGTTTGGTCTTGCGAATTTAAAACAGAAAACAGTACTCTTGGTTCAATTGAGATAAAATCCTTTATCAGAAAAACAGATGAAAGAATTGTAAGACAAAATGGCTCTGTTAGAAATAATGGAGGAAGAGACCCTTTTAATCAAAACAACGGACAACAGCCACTCGGAAGACCTTTTCAACCACCTTTGCCAACAGATCCTAATCCTCAACAGCCACCAGCAAATCCTTCTTCGAACAGCAGTATTGTTATAGATCCGCGCCCCACCACTTTTGCTGCATTAAATGACCCGCCTCATATAGGAGAAACAGCTGGCAAATATACAGATGAACAATATGAAAAATGGACAAAAAGCTTCGATCCCAATAGATATAATAGATTTGATAATCTTATTTTAAGTGCTTCTGCTGCTTATTCTGTTAGTGCATCTTTAATTAAGGCAATCATTTGGTCCGAAAGTAGTTTCAATCCAACAGCCGGTTCCTCTGCAAAAGCGCGAGGACTAATGCAACTCATGGAGGGAACTGCAGATGATCTTGGAGTTACAAACAGAGATGATCCTGCACAAAACATAGATGGTGGGACTAGATATATTAAAAAACAGTTAAATAGGTTTAGTGGTGATGTAGAATTGGCATTAGCATCATATAACTGGGGTCCCGGAAATGTAAGGTCTGGCTTAAGCACAACGAGTGCCTCGACTTTTTGGGAAATGGCTGATAGACGTGGACGCTATAACAATGGAAACCCAAAGGTCCCAGAAGAAACCCAAGGTTATGTTAGGAAAGTTTCAATTAGATATGAATATTTTTTACATGATTATAATAGATGGTGGAAAAATTAAATGTCATTTAAGATTCCAAATAGCATTCGAGATCCAAAAGATTTAATTAACCTTTTTAGAGACAGAGAAACCACTAGAATTGGTAGAAAACTATATGGCAATCTGCCCAAAGAACCAGAAGCTCATATTGCAACTAATGCCCAGCCAGTTCCTTTAAATGCGGATGGTTCGGCTCGAACACCAAATCAAGAAAAATACTTTTTTTACAAGGTCTACGTTCAAGGTTTTGACCAAGGAACAATTAATATTTACGATGGAATATCTAGAAGCACAGAAGAAGTAGGATTTATCATTTCTGGCTACAAGGTGGCTTATTATAAAGGAACCCATGGAGGTCGACGTCCTTCTGCCAATGAAGTTTGGTCTTGTGAATTTAAAACAGAAAAGAACACCCTTGGGTCAATTGAGATAAAATCTTTTATAAGAAAAACAGATGAAAGAATCGTAAGACAGAATGGATCCGTTCGAAACAATGGCGGAAGAGATCGATTTAATCAAAACAATGGACAACAACCTCTTAACCAAACAGATCCTAGGGTGGATCCAAACACAGTTAATCTTTCTAATCCTGTTACTTCTGGTGATGGCTGGGAAACAAGGAGCTCAAGAATAAAATTGGTAACCCCGCAAGAATTAAATTTTATTCAAGAGTTAGTAAGAAGACTCCGTATCAAAGGATATAATAAAAAAGTTATCGTAAATAGTACTTTTAGAGACGGCGTAGGGCAAGCTAATGCTATGCTTAAACAAATTCAAAGTAATGGTATTGGCTGGTATGGTGGAGTATATACTGGAAAATATTCTAGGTTTAAAAATAGAAACATAACAAAAGATGCCCCAGCTGGATTTAAACCTACAGATTTATATAATGCCTTAAGAGGCTTAGAATCCAAGAAAGCCCAAGATATAGTCCAATATCATCATGAAAGAGGAAATTACATGTCAAACCACCAAGTTTTTGGAGCATTTGATATTAGAACTAATAATTTAACTTATCAAGATGTAAGCACTATTTTGCAAACGATTAAAGAGATGATTCGAGAGACAACTCTGGTCAAAAATGTTGATTGGGAAAACGTTAGTGGTAATAAGCTTACGAATAGAAGAAACGGTGGCTCTGCAATTAGTGGTGAGCATTTGCACATAGAACTGAACATGAACTAGAAGAGACAAACAATGGCAAGAAAAATAATCAATTCCGGAGAAGGTTATCGAAAGATAACAGATGAAGAAAGATTAATAGCAGAACAAAAAATAGAAGATGCTATTAACTCTCCAAACTTTCCAACAAACACAGGTCTCTTTTTGACACAAGATAGGGAGTCTTTGCCCATTTTTGGACCTGTTGGGGAAATCGAAAGAGTGTTTTCTAGAAGAGATGACGCAGCAGGCCCAGCAGGAGCGAGAATCGTTTTAACCAAAGATAACTTTGGACACAGAGCGACAGGTCTTGGAGGTGCCGGAGGAACTCAATGTGAAGCCATTGACATTGTAGCGGGACAGTTAAGTTGCGAGAAAAACCTTTTCCGAGGAGACACTAAATCACGTGCTAGCTTTCCTTCTGATGGCGCTAGAATCTATTTGACAGAAAGGGGAGACATCCAACACTACTTTGCCCTTGGAGAACCTTCAAAGGCTGTTTCCGTGTCTTCTGATCTCAAGTCTGGCATTGGAATAAAAGCAGACCACACTCTTGTAATAGGAAGAGAAAGAGTTCGAATCTTGGCTGGGCTTTCAAATGTCGATGGCGGAGAAAGGTTAGTTAATCAAAACGAGAACCCAACTCCAAAGATTGAAATAGCAGCCATAAATGATGACGGAGCTCAGCCTGCTGTTTTAGGAGATAACTTAGTTAAATATTTGAAAGACATGAATGCTACAATAGATAAACTCAATTCAAAAGTTCAAATATTAGAGCAAAAACTTTTACAATATAAAGTAGCATTAGCTCTGCATATCCATCAAGGTGCCGGTCTCGGTGCAATCGTAACATTCCCAGATCCACAACTTGTGACAGAAACAGCCCAATCTATTCCCGAGTTCCTTAATGTCACGACAGAAAACTTGATCGATTCTTATAATCAATCTATTTCTAATTTGGAAGCCATGGGAACCGAAGACCAATCACTTCCCGGCTCAGCAGATAAAAAACTACTAAGCAAAACCGTTTACATAGGACAATAAAATGGCAGAATTTGATTTTAGCAAAGTACAGAAAGACGTATGTGAAGATGTAGAGAAACCAGAGCCGATTAAAGAAATCTGTCCTACTTGCAAACCAGACCCTTCTTACATCGAGCCAGACTGGACTAAAAAAGTTGAGGAACCTTATTTCAACAAGAAAACTTGTGAATACATGGTAACAGTTACCATTAACAAAGATGGTGATTCCTTTAGAACACAAGACTTTCGAAATTTCCCTGAAGGCCCAAGGCGCAATAGGCTTTTGAGAAGTTTTGTCCAACCAGCGTTAGTTTTAATGCTAGACTATTATGGTAAAGTTATTTCCGATCAAGTCTTATGCGCACACTTCGAACCAGAAATTGATTTTGCACTTACAACAGCGGCACAAAATGCTCGGGATCTAATAGATCCTGTTTATGATAGTTTTCGAGGAGCCTATGATGATCTTTTAGCAAAACCACTTCAAATTGCAAAAGACATTGCAACAGAAGCTGCCGCTGGTGCAGCTAGAGGTAGAGCAATAGGTGCTGCCATAGGTGCTGCTCTTGGACCCGCTGGGGTCTCTGTCGGTGCGAATTTGGGTAGAAGAGTCGGAAGAACAGTTGGGGCCTCTAGAGAGACAGCAGAAGCCATTAGAGAAACGTTTGATGCAACTCAAGCAGTAAGACCAGATGCGCTTTCTAGAACTGCTGAAAACATTAAAGATGGTCTAACTCAATCTGCTCAAGAAGCAATAGAATTAATTCAAGGAACCTCGAGAACAGAATTTAAACCTTGTAAGGAATATGATCCAAAAGGATTTACAGTCTCTCTTCCTCCACAAGGAGAACCATATAACATTAAAAGAATGGTGGAGGAAGTAAAAAGAAATGCTCCTCAAATCACAAACCCTTATGCTCTTGAGATTTATGCGAGACCAAAAGAGTTCTTTATTGATCCATCCCAGAATCTTTTAAAGGTTTTAGTTGCTATTCCATCATTCATTTTTGATTCAGTTCCAAACTTGAAGTCAAAACAAGAGCTAGAAGAACAAGCAGCTACAACGAAAAGCGATGTTGAGTTAGATGTGGATAAACTATTCGCTCAAATAACGAGGTTGTCTTCCGCACTTTTGATTTATGGTAAATATCAATCACATTTTTATCAAACTCAAAATGGTTTTCTAAAAATAAAAGACCCTGAAGGTGGTGCTCCTAGTCCTGATGGTCAGGTTGTAGAGTCTTTTTATGATTATTATGCATCAACGTATTCGAGAAAGATTGCTTCATTCTATGATGCTTTACGTGAAGTGTCTTTGGCAAATGATTTTAACATTAGATCAAATATCCCAAGTGTTTTAAAGAAAAATGCAAGAAGACTTAAGATCATTTTCGATTCATCAGACCCAGCAAACCCTTATCGTCTTGATAAGATAAGAGCCAAACAACACGGTTGTGATTATGTAGATTACACAAAACAGTTGAGTCGTTTAGATGAGTTCTTTGATGACCCAACGTTGATGGCTTATGTTGCAAAACTGAACGAAATGGACATTGAGCTTAGAGCAAGAAAGTCTACGCCATGGCTTGACTTTTTAGTTAAATACACTTTTCCTGTTTTGACCGTTTCTTATGGAGATTTAGATCCCGAGGGAGTGGAAGAAACTGCTGGTAGTTGTGTTGCAAACAACGCTGCGCAATTCTCCTTATCTCTTCGAGATTATGTTTTAGATGAACTTCTTTCGTTACGAGATTTATTGGCCTATCAATATAGTTCCAAGCGTTGTTCGTCACTAAACGATTTCACAAATGAACCAGAAGTAACCGAGTTCGAAGCAACTCCCCTACAAGACCAAAGAGATAGAAATCAAGCAGGCAAAGAAGCAAAACAAGAAACAGAAGCCAGAATAGAAGAGGAAGAGGAGAATGAAAGAGAAAGGTTAAATAATGCAAACTTACACGAGACAAGTTGGAAACAAAAGTTAAATAAATATTTTGAAGTAGAAATCAGAAAACCTTTCAACGAGATTACTTCAATAAACACAACACCTGAAACTGTCCTAGATGATATCGATGGGTTTTTAAGAGCCCAATCATGGTTTTCGTTTTCCGATGAAGACATTGCGGCTTTAACAACACTTAAAGAAAGGTTTATTGGCTATTCAGAAGAATTAAAAAGGAACGTTATAACAGAAAGAGAAGGAGAAATATTAGAACGAAGTTATTTGAGTATTTATAGAGATTTTAAAAGCCTTACTGGTATCGAAACTAATGGTGGGTTTTTTGAGTTTTGGGCAAACACAATTTTGGAAGAAACAAACCCAGATATATCTGAAGAAGTGAAAGAAAAAGTGCAATTTTTGCTAACTCAGTTTCAGAATAATAAACAAATCGAACGATCATCTATTACAGATAGAAATGTGATAGCTTTACAAGGATGGATTAGGGGCGCCTTACAAGATTATTTTCAAATCACAGGGGAGCAAACTTCTGAAGCTGATTTTGTTCAAGACATAGATACAATTCTAAATTCAATTGTCCCATCAGACCAAAAAGAGCAACTTGAAACTCTTAGAAAGAAAGCAGAAGATTTTATAAAACAAGACGAGATAGCAAACAAAAGAATAGCAGATAACAAAAAGAAACTTGATGATTTATCTTCCCGCAGAAATCGGAGACAAAACCGTAGGCTTGCACGACAAGCAGCAAGAAAAGCTCGAAAACAAAAAAGAAAAGAACAAGAAAACCCTTATCTGTTGAAAGCAAGAAAGTTAGCAGCAGAAACAATCATGGCGCAAGATAATCTTTTGACCACGATGTACGATTTCAGTAAGTATCAAGAGAAGGGCTTCAAAGGAATAACCAAAAGAGACTTTGAAACAACAGATCTAAAAGATTTATTAGATAGAATGACAAAATGTAATTTTAACTCGATGGTGATGGCGTCTATTCGATGTTTGTTTTCGGGAGTCACAGAAGAAGATGCCTTAACCAAGATTGTTAGATCTGCATTAGATGCAATGGACTTAGATGTGTTTGGGTTCTTTATTCAGGCATTACCAGCAGACCAACAACAAGAACTACGTGCAAAATTTGAAGAAGAGTTTGGTAACTTACCATTACCTTGGGAAGAAGGATATGATCCCGGCGCTATCGAAAATACGAACCCATATTTAAAGAAGCTGCTGGAAGCCCCCAAGAAGCTTGAAGAGGGTATCTCTGAAAAACTTGCTCCTTTTGAAATTGATCAAGAATATATTGACGCTCTTCAAGTAACTGTAGAATATTTAGAATTGGAACTAGACATTCTTAAGTTAGAAAAAGAAAGAGAAGAATTTGAAAAACAAAAACAAGAAGAAATAAAGAATCTTGAGAAAAAAGCTGCGTCCGTACAAACTACAAAAGAAAACCCTGATCCTCTCACACCAGATGTGGAAGATTTAGCAGTTTTGTCTCCGGAACAAGCGAAAGCAAGAAGACAAAGGAGGGAAACAGCGACCCAACAGAGAATCGATGAATCCCCATTGGCAATTGCAACTGGAAGAACCGGAAACATTGAAGATAGAATAACAACAAAGGAACAAGAATTAGAGAGAATAAAAACTCAAATTACTGAAGCAGAAGAAACATTAGAATCTAATAATGTTCCCGGATTAACAAAGCTTAGAGATGCACTTAGTGACTTAAATGAATCTGAAATAGGTGAAGCCATAGAAGCATCATCAGAAAGCTCAAGAATAAGAAAAGCCGGAGACGAAGATAACCTAGGGTCTTCTGGAACATATGGAACGGCGATTGGCAACATTCAGGAACTTGTAACTGATGCATACATAGACCTTATTATGCAGACATTTAATGTTGAAGAACTGTTGCAAACACTGGAGTCTTTTCCCGGCGGTGATCTAATAACAAGAGTTATTTCAGATTTCACTTGCTCAACAGAGGGCATGTTTAAGCCGCCAATAAAAGGGTTCCTAAAAACTCTCTCGTTTGATCCCTGTGGTCCCAATAAAGGAGGGATTGTTTTACCTACCATCAAAAAGCTCCCGAACTTTGACACATCTACAAATTTGATTCTTAGAATGAACAAAATCTTTGTTAATAAGATCGAAGGAGTCATAACAGAAGTTATCAAGAGAATGCTTTTGAAAGTTTTCGAAACAATAGACACCAGTCTATGCCAAGCAATCAACTCTACAGGTACTGCGAGGGCCTCATTGACATCTCCGGATGGCTTTGATGATGCGATGCGTGATGCGTTTTGTCCCGATGGTGATGATAAAGACCTCAAAGACACAAAGGATAATTTGTTTAATAATGCAGGACTAAGAGGTGCATCTCCCGATGCTTATGATTGTCTCTATAGAGCTTTAAACTCCACTATGTCAAAAGGAGAATATATAGATCTTCTTACGCAAAATCCAAGCCAAATGAATCCGGAAGTTGCTCGTCGGATAGCAGAGATAGTAAAG
>Ga0070749_10000197_pt1 | contig 37551 bp, 34 predicted proteins | sample VirMetDEL_Nov_18_FD_75180 | JGI IMG/M metagenome (GOLD analysis project Ga0070749, IMG submission 75180) | Aqueous microbial communities from the Delaware River and Bay under freshwater to marine salinity gradient to study organic matter... | ecosystem: Environmental > Aquatic > Marine >...
GACTTCTATTTTTTCAGGCTGGGCGTCGGGGGACGTAGCCCAAACTGTCCGGGGTTCTCGCAAGCCTTATCAATAATCGCTCTAATTAGAAAGCTCATGTTTCCCTCTGTATTGACTGCAGCCAAGGCGATCAATTTTTCTCGCTCGGCGTCCGTCATAGAAATTTGAATCTTTGCCGACTTTAGTTTTCTCATTTGTGACTCCCACTCTCTTGCTGTTTCTTAACGTATGCAACATTATTATAGCGGGGTGGCGGACATTGTTATGTAATCGTACGTACAATGTGTATAAATTATCATTCTAATATACATACATTGTAATGACTTGTACATACGTCTTGCTAGATCAGTGTTACCATATAGCTATAAATAATCCACATTTACAGGAGGTTACATGATGAACGAACTAATGAGTACACGAGAAAACAATAGCCTGACAGTTGGCGGCGATCTGGCGGCGGCGGGCGCGGTCGCGTCGCATGTGGCAACGGGTCATGTGTTTGACGACTATCTATCACGCAAGGCAGGCAACACACTGATTGCCCAGCAGCGCGACCTACGGGTGTTCTGTGAATTCCTGGGACATGTCGGCGTGGCGCGGGATGCTGGCAACCTGCAGACTGATGCATCAGGATGGACGGGGATCACCTGGGGGCTAGTCGAATCGTTTGTCAAATGGATGTTACAGGGTGGCTATAGTGTATCCAGCGTCAACAGGGGATTGGCTACGATAAAGATGTATGCCGGGCTGGCGCGGCGAGCCGGGGCCGTTAGTTATGACGAGTATCTACGGATCAAGGATGTGTCGGGCTACGGTAGCAGCGAAGCGAAGCGCGTCGATGCGAAGCGACCGACCACGCGACGCAGTAATAAGAAAGTAGAGCCGGTTCACATCACGGAAGATCAGGCAGAACAACTCAGGGATCAGCCTGATACGCCACAGGGGCGGCGGGATCGTCTGCTGATGTGTCTACTGCTAGATCACGGGCTGCGCGCGGGCGAGGTATCCGCATTAACGGTAGGATGTATGGACGTGGCATCTGGGATCATGCGGTTCAATCGTCCGAAGGTAGACAAAATTCAGAATCACGAGCTATCGGCGGCTACACTGCGGGCGCTGCGCAGCTACATAGACAACGGTGATTGCCCTACCGATAGCAACGCTCCGCTGTTGCGGGGAAGCCGCAAGGGTGGGCAACTGGATCAGCCGGGCATGAATGAGATCGCCGTAACCGTTCGGGTCGGTGTGCTGGCTAGACAGATCGGGATCGATGGAATGTCTGCTCACGACTGTCGTCACTACTGGGCAACGCGCTGGGCGGGACGGGTGGATGTGTTTCGCCTACGCGACGCGGGTGGATGGGCGAGCCTGGCAATGCCTAACAAATATGTGGCACGCGGTGAGATCGCAAACCGGGGGATGGTGTGACGGACTATACTAGAACGGGCCCGCGTCGGCTGATTCTGTCTCCATCTCTGTAGGCAAGATGGCTATGGTCTTCTTACCTTGCGGTGTTGGTTGGGCGATCAGGTTGATTTCGAATCCGGGCCAATGGTCTGTCTCTGATCCGGCTATCCCTGCCAGTGCGACACCCTGGGTCTTGTTCAAGATGAGCCGTTTCTTCTTCCCGGTTAGGGTCAGGACGATTCGATCCTGAGATGATCCATCTGCCTGGCGGATCTCCTCCAGGTCTGCAGACTCGATCACTACTCGAACCATACGCCCTTGTAGATCATCGGGGCGTAGCCAAGGGGAGCTGTAAACGTTATTTATGTTTGCCATGTGAATGTATCCTTACGATATGAGTTGAACATAGGCTATATAAAGGTTGTGCATAATTATACCATAACCGATAGGGTAAGATCAATGGCTACAGGGGGGGATAGCATGGGAAAAGAATTGTTCGCAGTGACAAAATGTCGTTACTTGCGAGCACGTCCCACCCATGATAGACTAGCAAACAGACAGGAAAGGTAAGGAAAAAATAGGGGAGGGGTGCAGGATGATAACGTAACAGGTAGGACATCATGAAAAAACAGTATCGGCGTGGTGTGAGCGTGTGGATTGCAGAGTCTGACAACGCTCACACCGGTTGATACTCCGATTGTTAGCCGACTAACATGAGCCGGTGAGGGACTGGCACATGGCTAGGCAGCTAACATATGAAGGAACAATTGATATGATAGCAACAAACACACACGGTGTCAAACGTCATTTGGCGGGCGACGATCCCAGCAATACAACACAACTGATCGATCTATTGCGACGCGGCGGCGGGTGGATGTTTACCCAGGGGATCAACCCTGGGCGCGGCGGCGGCGTGTCAAACTGGATAGCGCCAGGCAAGCGCCTCTTCTATCCTCCGAGCTGGGACGGCGCAAAAAATGTATACTTTGGCGTCAACCCTGCAGTGTCCCCAGTAACAGACGCAGACCGGGCTAGGCATCCCGGCAAAACAGACTACTCTATAATGCCATTTGTAGCCAGCAAAAATAAATCAATTTGCGCAGTCAACACCTTGATCGCAGATGTTGACGGAAAGGATCTGACTGATCCAACCAAGGCAGAGATCGATCGCGCGTTCGATATAGTCCGGGCTGATATGCTAGATCGTGTGGCATCGGGGGAACTGACCAGGGAGACGCCAGAGCGTGGGCTGTGGAATCAGGCCGTTAACTACGCGCAGGATGAAAAATACCAGGCAGATCCGGGGGCATACTTGGCGGCGGCGCTGGCTGCCATAGACGGTTTACCCTGTGCACCTAGCGCGCTGGTCTATTCCGGGGGCGGCTATCAAGCTTACTGGATCCTGGATCAGCCGTATGCGATCACAAACGATGACAGTCGCAGCTACATACAGGGCGTCTACAGGCGTTGGAATCAATTCATTGGCGGCGATCCCGCGTGCAAGGATTTGCGGCGGATCTTTCGTCTGCCTGGCACGTTGAATATAAAACCGAAGTATGCGCCCAACTATCCGGTTGCTACTATCGAGCGGCTAGATACATCACGGCTATACAGTATCGATCAGCTGGTGGCCATGTTGCCAGACGAGACCAGGGACACGGCATCACGCACCGATCAGGAACGTAGAACAGACCGTAAAACGTACGCGCGGGAAGATGGGCGATCGCATGGGCAGCAGTACAGCAATTCTGTAATGCGGGTCATGGGTGTATACAACTCATCACACAGGATCGTAGATGAGTTGTTATCAGTTGGATACACTAGAACAGCGGATGACAGAATGAGCAGACCGGGGGAGGAAAATTCCAACGGGGTGCAGATAAACCTAACGAGCAACGGATCGTTTCATCACAGCAGCAACGATCCGCTGTATAGCGATCGACTCCGTCGACCGTTTGATGTTCGCGTGGTCTACGACTATGGCGGCAACGCGGAGATCGCAGCACGTCAAATAGGCTGGGACATGGGGATCGTATCTAGGGAGCGGCTGGCCGATTTCCTAGCAGTAGGGCGCGGCATGGTGGCTACGGCGCTGTGGCGTGACGTTGTCTCACACGACATGGATGGTCGGTGTGGCGACACAAACCGCAAACTATATTCGAATCTTCTCGACCATGCGGAGCGAATAGGGAAAGTAAAATTTATCCTATCCTGCAGACAGCTAGCCAGATCGGTTAACAGTGATGGGCATATGGTGTCCACGTGTAGCCCACAAACGGCGCTGAATTTTACCGAGCGATTGAACGGGATCCTATTCACCGCAAAGAATGACGATAACAAAACAATAACGTTTCACCTTGCCGATGTTGTTAGTAAATTGGACAGATCATATATTAACAATGATGTATTAGATCTGTCCAAATTACTAACGACATCACTATACGCAACACACAAAGGGGATGATGCTTTTGCACGGGGTACGTCAACGGTTATCAAAAAAACTGCCTGGTCTCAGGTTGATGGCGGCGATTTCAGGGAGGTGTTGTCCGGCTTTCTTCCGTCTATCGGATCCCTGGGGCTGGTTGTTTTGTGCAGTGTAATAGAGAACCCGGGTGCGGTCGTGTCTGACATCACAGAAAACACCGGACTAAAATCGTATACGGTGCGCAACGCGCTGCGCAAGCTAGAATTGTGGGCGCTGGTGGATAGTGAACAAGAGCACAAGAAAGCGCCCAAAGAATATACTGCCACCGGTTCTGTCTGGTCACATGTCCGGGCGCTGACGCCGTCATGTCGTAGCCACATGATCGGGGTAGGTCGTCTGGAGAAACAATTACAGGTTACTCAAGCATGGGCAGAGCGGCGCGCAGCTACATCCGATGATGAGATTATATTAAGATCCAGCTACAAGCGCGCCACTGTCGCAGCGTCGCAGCGTATGGAACTGCTATCAATTATGTATCCAGACATGTCACAGGATGAAATTAAAAAATTCGTTCTGACACCTGGGTCTAGGCATCGCCCGTGGATCGACCGTCGTGCAGAATTAAACCATGCTGCCGATGCGTATGCAGAAAAGCAAGCCGCGCTGCGCCCAGTAATAGCAGAGTTCTACGATCAGGGGGTTCGGACTGTGGCAGATGCGTACCGCATGGCCCAGTATCTGGGCTACGATGAGGTAGAATCCAAGCGGATCGCCTATGGTGTCAAGGATTATCGTCCATCTGCGACTGTCGATTTTGAACTATCGGACGAAAATGTTACTGAGGTGGAACTATGAGATGTAAGGCTGTCTGTCCCGCAAAGCGCCCGTGTTGTTGTAACGGCGAAATAGGACACACGTTGCACATTTGTTCTATCGCTGACTGTTACTGTCATTCAGTTATGCGGTACTCTGCAGAGAACGGTAGCGCGGAGCGTGCCATGACGAACGATCGTATGTCAGACATGGCCGGGCTGCATGATAGGTGGCTGACGAACGAACTGCAGTGAATCACAATTAGCATAGATTTGAGCATGAATTGACCGGACATAAGGACACTGCCCGCGACCTGGCCAAGATGCGCATTGACGTACTGAATATGCTTGAGCCACTGGGCAAGCCTGGCGCGCCAGAAGGTAACAACCGTAATCCCCAGGGGCTTAATCAACATAGCGGTGAGGACAAACGTTATAATTATAACGTTTGTCCTCCTGAGACACCGCGTATACAGTCTATTGGTGGTGGTGGTGGTGAAATTCAAATATTTTTTGGATATAGGCGGCTGGTCAAGGAAAGAAGATACAATTCAGTAGTTCATCCTTCTCACCAGCAGACAGACTGCAATTTGCTATGCGCTTGACATAGAATGATGCAACAATGTTTTTACTGCCGGCAGTAAAAAAACAGGGAAAACATCATAGCCACTGGTACAGTGGCAGATTGCTACGGTATTTATCTGGGATTCTATTACCTGGTAATAAACTACAGATTTTCTGTGCATGATGCCCATTCAGAAAATCGTTGGTAATAAAATTTCAGGCTGATGGTACTGCATTATGTCGTTGGTAAATTGGACAGATCTATATATAACATAGATAGGTATTAGATCTGTCCATTTTACTAACGACATCGGAGTCTGGTGGCATCTGGCTATTCGATAAAGGGTGACAATATGTCACCCTTTCTTGGCAACTGGTGGTCAAATGGACACTAGTCCGGCACAACTGGTGGTCAAATGGACACTAGTTGGATGCGACTGGTGGTCAAATGGACACTGCATCTTTGATTGTACAACCGTTGTACAATCAACTTGTACACAGAATGATACTAGTAGCGGCTATCTGGTACACAAAATGATACTAGTTGGTTGGTCAATCCTAGTCATATTGACATCTATCGATGAATATGGTACACTGGTCATGTGTGTTTGTGTTAGGCTTTTGACCATGTTCCCTCTGAAATCGCCACCTGCCATTGTGCCTAGCAGGTGGCGCTTTTCGTTATAGCGACGGTGTTATGTTTAATCGTGTCTGTCTCGTAGTGGCGTCATTTGTGTCAATTCTCATAGGGATACTTGCTGGCGCTGAGTTGACTAGCATTATCTATAGCTGCCGATAATTGATACAAGAGCAATTTGCATTAAGTTATATTTATCTCTAATGTATCTTAACCTTAATCTTAATCTTAACCATAATCATAACCATGATCTTAATCTTATCTTTCCTACCATTAAGAACATGTGGACATTAATTCCTATTATTTACAATTCAATTATCTTCGTTATTGTATTTATGTTTAATCTTATGGTGCAGACATGACACAAAAAGAAACATCGGATCGCGGCGTCGATATGCGTGAGGAAAGTGTGCAAGAGGAACTGATCCGGCTGTGGAACGAACAACGCGCGGGCAACGATCGCGTAACGGAGATTCCGATTGATGCCACGAAAAGCGAGAAGAGTGTGGGAATTATCGGTGATTTGGGGGCTGGGAACGTGGATCTACACACGGCACCAGCCAAGCGGACTGATGGACGTGACGAACGTGGCCGTTTGCTGCCGGGACACAGGGCAACCCCCAGTGCTGGACGACGAAAGAAGAGTGAAGATGCCGATTACATCCGGGCAATTGACAATGCCCTGCCTGCCTATGTATTGCAACGGGCGTTAGCCGATGCGCTAGAATGGGCATATGAGAAGCAATCGCCCAAACAGGTGTTGGAAATAGCCAAGTTTGTCTTCAGCTACAAGTTGGGTAAACCTGTGCAACGTAGTGTTAGCGCCAGAATGAAGCTAGAAGATCTGCTCGGTATGGTGACTAATGTAGATGAAGATGTGATCGAAGTCGCGGCGGAACATCTATACCAGGGTGACAGCAATAAATAACCTTAACTTATTTATAGCTATTTATTGCGTATAGCAAGCGATGCATGCAGCGGTGGCGCGGTGTTGATGGGGCTGCGACAATGTTCCGGCAAAGTTCCGGCAAAGTTCCGGCAAAGTTCCGGAAGCCTACCGAGCGGATAGTTACAAGGCATCGGCGTCTGTTCTGTTGTTGCGGTGGCATGGCGGCAAGGTGGCATGGGTCGGGTGTAGCAGTGTAGCAGTAAAAAATAGATGTGGGTAAGACTAACAGAATAGGAACAGAGTAGAATAACAGCACAATACACAGTAACAGAATAGACTAAAACACAGGGGACTACATCAGACAACAAAACATCACATAACAGCGAACCTACCCCCGTAGAAATTTTTGAAAATACCTTCGGGGGTAAGGAAAAGCTAATTATCTTTCGTGTCATGGGCAATTGAATTTCGTTGGCTTTGGAATGGCAATTGAATTTAGGTAAATTCTGAATGGGGACATCATGGGCATAAGATTCGGGGATAACTGCATAGGACGGGCTAGATTTGATTTATCGATGAATCGGGCGACGCCGTTGTCTATCGTTCAATCTGGGGCGTCTGGTGCAGTTGAGAGCGATTCTGTGAGCAATGCTGCCTACACCAACTGTGTGATTAGTGGCGGTGTGGTCTACTTCGCAGATGAGCCGGTGACCATTTTGTACGATGATTTGATGAAGCGCTTTGGCGTGGTGGTGGATAGCGTAATTTCGTCGTCTTCGGGTTCATGTGCTGTGGGGTTGATAGATGGAAGTCAGAAGCGGGCCGGATCCAGAAAAAGAAAAGATACTTCGTCTGTTATGGGCAAAGTCCGGGTATCGTCCATCGGTCGGTGATTTCCCGATTTACGAGCCGGACGGTACGCTGCGCATAGTAAGCCGCGGACAGAGCGAGATTCACGACTGTGGCAATCGTTTGGTTCTGGTGACTGGCGGCGTTCGTGGTGGCAAGTCGCAGTTTGTTGCAATGGAGATGTTGCGCGACATCTTTGTACAGGACGGTCTTATATGGATTGTTGGCCCAGATTACGAACAATGTAAGGCTGAATTTAATTACATGTATGAGCCATTGCACTCGATGGGGTTCATTGCTGATGATTCGGTTCCTGATAAGGGAACGCGCCACTTTACTACTAAGTGGGGCTGCAAGGTGCAGACTAAGTCGGCGGACGATCTCAAGACGTTGGCGAGTTTTGCACCCCATGCGCTGGCCGGTGTGGAGATGGGACAGCAGACATACACCAGCTATGAGAAGCTTCTAGAGCGAGCGTTAGAGCACAATGCGCGGGTGTTGATGAGCGGTACGCTAGAGGGTGCACTTTCTTGGTACGGTGATTTGTGGGAGCGATGGCAAGCGCCCAACCCGGAAGGGGGCCGATCTTTTTCTTTGCCGTCATGGTCGAATCTGGCGAAGTTCCCAGGGGGCCGGGATAATCAGAACATTAGGGATCTAGAGAATGCACTAACGCCAGAGTTGTTTTTGGAGCGCGTGGCGGCTGTTCCGTTCAAGCCCAGCGGGCTGGTGCACAAGCTGTTTGATCCCAGGCTACATGTAAAGAAGCTGGAGTTTGACCCAAACTTGCCTATCGAGTTGGCAATAGATCCGGCTAGGCATACATATGCTGTGCTTGCTGTTCAATGGGCACCCGTGCCAGGAGTGTTCACACAGAATACGCGGGGCGAACGTGTTCCGCTGACAGAAGTCCGGGTAGTCGATCAGGTGTATGAGCATGATACAGACGCGTATGAGATTATCGAGATTGCCCAGGATCGCAGGTGGTTTTCGTATGTACGTGGCGGTGTGATCGATATAGCTGGAACGCAGCGCAACGCCAACAAATCACAGGTGCAGATCTGGGGCGAAGAGACGGGGATCCGGTTACGTAGTCGTCCGGTGAGCATCCCTGACGGTATTGACGTAGTCAACCTACGGTTACGTGTCAACAAAGAAGCGAATCAACCGCTACTCTTTTTTAGTCACTACATGAGATCCGACAAAGATCACGCTGGGCGTGCTAACGGTGTTCTAGCCGAATTTGGTTTATACCGTTGGCCGGACTGGCGCGAGGGACAGTCTAGCAGCAATAGACCCATAGATGCTAACAATGATGGCTGCAAGGCGTTGGGTTACTGGTTGTACGATAGATTTGGGCCGGTGACAGAACGCAGTGTTAGACGTAAATCTACCGTACGTAGCTACTATGGGGTTGGATAAATGGACAAAGAAATTGTCGAATTGCGGATAGTTGTTGAGAGATTGTCCGCTAAGGTTAGTTTGCTGGAAGAGATCCTGTTGACATTTCGCCAAGCGAACCTTATAATGGTGGGCAAGGTCGAAGACAGTTTTGGTATGGAGAGAAGCAAGAAGCCAAAGCGACCGGGTTGTAAGACAATCGCATAAGTCCTACTGATATTTTTGGCGGGAACGATTCACCTACTGTAATGGCGGGTGATCGGTTCCCGTTTTGTTTTGAGGGTTGCCCATGAAATTAGAGATAGATGATATTTTAGAGCGGGTTCGTAACAAAGAAGTGGAGCGCGCCGACTACGTAAACATGGCTGCGCGCTGGGAAAAGATGTGGCTTCTTGATGCCGGTTTTAATCAATCATTGGAGGATTCGATTTCCAAGGAGGGGCGTGAGCAGGTCATTACAGCGGATCCGTTTAATGTGGTCAATCTGGCGCAGCGCTTGATCGCTAGCCAGCCGCGAATAGACATTCCGCCGATGGAAAACACGGACGAGGCAAACAAAGCTGCCCAGCGAAAAGAGCAGTTCTTTACGGCCATGTGGCAACGGATCGCCCAGCTACAGGGGCGCAATATTCTGCAGGATGCCGCTTGGATGGCGCTGGTGCGCGGGCGCGCTGCTTTTGAAGTCAAGTGGGTGAGAGATGTATTACCCCCTGCTATGAGCAAGCGACGATTTCCGATACTGATCCGCACACTGGATCCGATTAACATCGGCGTGCACCGTGGGCCACTGTATACAGAATATGCTTTTCACAAGTACAAAGATAGCGTGGTCAACGTGCGCCAGCGATACCCAAAGCTGTCCATTTGGAAAGCCGATGACAAGATCGTACAAGGTGAGACAAAAGAAGTTGTTGTTGTAGACTTCTGGTGGACTGACCAGAATAGCGGTGACATCTGGAACGCAGTCATTGTCGAGGATGAATTTGCAAAGAAGCCAAAAAAGACGGCTTACCCTTTCATCCCGATTATTGAGATCTACGGGGATAGCGCGCCAACTAAGAGCGAAGCTTATCGCGGTTTGTCGATTCTCTATTCTATGGATGGCCCCTGGCAATACAAATGTAGACTCCTGTCTAACATGGGGACGGGTGCACTGTGGGCGACGTGGCCATTTTTCCTAGTCAGTCACCCTATGGGTATGGAGATCGGCGACATTAAGGTAAGACCGGGTGCAACTGAAGTTGTGCCAGAGGGGACGCGCGTCGATCAGGTTATGCCGCAGGTAAACCTTGGCGTAATCAACAATATGTTGGATAAGGTTGACGAGGGTCTACAGCAATCTGCTTTCCCACGTGTTCTGTATGGCGAGGCCGGATCCATGCAGGCCGGTTACGGTGTTAGCCTGTTGTCAGATGCTGCGAAGGGGCGCGTAAAGTCTCCTCTTGAATATTTGGAGATGGGCGTAATGGCCGTTAACGAATCGGTTATGGCGTTAGTCGAGGCGTTTGACGATGATGACGACGGCGTTGAGCTGTGGGGCAAAGACGAGGGGAGCGGGAAGCTTTACAAGTTGTGTCTGTATAAGGATGACATCGGCGGCTACTATGAGAACCTGTGCACGTTAAGACCGAATTTGCCACAGGATGATATGGGCCGGATGGCGTTCGGCTTGCAGATGGCTCAGTCTGGTCTACTGTCTCGACAAACTTTCTGGGACAAATGGGTGAACGTGGCGATGCCTACCGACGAACAAGATCGGATCTGGGCGGAGCGAGCGTTAGAATCTCAAGAGCTACAACAGAACATGATGCTAGTGAAGCTGATCGAATTGTATCCAAAGACGTGGGATAAAATCATCGTAGGATCGCCTTTGGAACAAGTGGCAGAGCGGATCATGGGTGTGCGCAAGCCGCAACAGCCAGCGCTACCAGGCATGGGCGAGCCGATGCCGATGCCGATGCCATCTATGGGCGGGCCGATGCCTATGCAACCACCTGCTGTTACACCGCCGATGGGCGGCGGGATTCCGCCTATTATGCAGGGACAGATCGAGCCTGAACAGCTAGGGCTACCACCGGACGCCGATCCCGCGTTGTTTGCACAGATTATGGGGCGGCCATTGCCGCAAAACGAGCAGTTAAATTTATTGGCGGGTCTTCCGCAGGAGGGGATTAATAGATAATGGCAATAACATATAACGGTTACCCAACGGTTACCCAGCCGTCATTGTATAACGGTACGGTTAACTATGGGCCAGCTAGCACAAGCCAACCAAGCTACAACACTAGAATGATTAACTATCAGTCTAGTTACCCTATTGACACTAGCCGCAACACGCGCCAGACGTACACCCCTGCACCCCTGCCGGGCAGCACGCTGGGCACCAAAGACGGATCGCAACCGAACTATTGGAGCGCCACGATCCCGCAGTACCAGCCACAAACTACAAGCCAGGCATACACGCCTAGCAGCGGGTGGTCTAGTGCGCCAGGTATGAGCCTGACTGATTTTGAGCGCGACGATTTTAGAGAACAAGGGCTGCAATACATGCAGGCAAACTTGCCCTATAATCAATTCCTGCAGAACCAACAGCAATACAATGCGGATTTTGGCGAGGGGCAGCGGCGATGGGATCAGCAGTTTCAGTACCAACAGGGGCTAGATCAATATAATATGGGGTTGACGCAACGTCAACAACAAATGGCCGAGTGGCAAGCGAATCAAGCCGCGAATCAATGGTCGGCTGATTTCAACCGACAAACAGCGAATGATGCATGGAATCAACAGTTTACCCAACAACAGCTAGGACTGCAGCGCCAGGCCCAAGACGTTGATGAGATGTATAAGCGCGGACAGATCGACCTTGGGCAACGCAACGCGGCGCTGTCCGAACTGCAGAACCAACAACAGTATGGTATGGCCCAACAGCAGTTTGCGCAACAGAAGCTAGAACAGCAGAGACGTTACGGTCTCGACGTGCAGACTCAGGCGCAATTGGATGCGTATCGTAATGCGCAGATGGCCCAAGAAGCGCAGCTTGCCCGCGAACAACTGGCGGCGCAACAGCAGGCGTCTATATTGAGTCAGTTTGGCCGAAACCAAGCGCCGAACGCGCGATGGGTTAGAGCAATCTAGGATAACAACAAATGGCTAATTGGTGGGACAGTGTCAGGGACTGGTGGATAGGCGACGAAGATGAGCCGAAACCAGACAGTAACGCAGTTGCGGATCTGGCCAAAGTTCAACAAGAGCATTTATTGAACGAGTGGAGACAGGCGATCTCCCCGTCTATATCTCCTGTACAACAGCGTAGTGATCCGTTTGAATCGGCGTTGGCGCAATGGCAGGGGACGCGCGCCGTACAGGGGCCACAACCGAGACCTATGCAGGGACCAGAGCCGAAACCCGAAACCGCGCCGACCGTCGATCCGTGGTCGGCGGCGGTTAATGCCTGGCGCGATGGGCCTCCGGTATACAATCCGTTGTCGAGCGCCAACGCTGGTAGCATAAAGCCACAAGCGCCGTCGCTCAATCCGTTCACGTATGATGTTGCACCTCCCCAGCAATCTCAGGTTGGCTACAGTTTTGATCGCCCAGATACGGGGGTGACTGGTCTACAACAGACTGCCTATGGCGGCGATACGCTTTCGTCTGCCCTAGCTCAGCCTAGTCAGTGGAAACCGCTGTTAGTTGATGATCTAGGGATACAGAGCGGGTATAACGCTCCACAGCGCCCAGGCGGTTTCCTGCAGAACGTAATGGACGTTGGCCCGGTTGATGCTACGATAGCCGCGGTGTTTGGCAATACTCCGGGCTACGATTATCTTGTAGACACCTACAACCAACAAAAAGAAGAGGGAACAAATAGAGGATGGGACGCCTTTAAGGATGACTTTTGGACTAGCCTGACGGCGCTGAACGTGCCAGGCAAGGCGATAGAGTCGACGGCGATCCCAGGTACAGCGGCCATTGCAGACTTCCTGACCAACAATGATACAGGACAGCAGGCAAAAGGAAACGTATCGCTTGGTCAGCTCGCATCGGCGTTTGGCGAGGCCGTAAACAAAACACTGAACCCGTTCAACCCAAACCAGGTTGACATGTCCTACTGGCAACTGTGGCAGGATAAAGGCAAAACGATGTGGGACATTTTCTCTAATAACCTAAACAGTTCTAGGCTAGTCAGGGAAACGATCGAGAGTCTGCCAGAGGATCAACGAACTGCCGCAAACGTGGCGCTAGTCAATATTATTTCCGGGCCGAATGCCGTCGAGGCTGCCGCTAATTCTATTCTGAACCAAGCTCAGAACGTACAGGTTTTGTACAGTAAAGCGGATGATGCGCAGAAAGCTGGCGACTTTGCGGCGGCGGCGGAGTATGGTAGACAAGCCGACGAACTCAAACGGAAAAACAAAACGGATCTGGTTGATGAGCCTGCTAACGTGTGGGCTGAATTGATGGGGGGTATATTCCTAGATCCAACAAACTGGTTGCCTGCCGGGTGGACAAAAGAAGCTGCCGAGGCCACTAGGGCGGCTCGTCTGGCGGCTATGGGCGAAGATGAGGCGGTGGGTGTCCTGTCTAAGGCGGTGGGCGGATCCGCGAACAATCCGCTTACATGGGCTGAATGGTTGTCACATCCCCTGGAATCTGGATCCACTTTGTATAAGGAAATGATCGGCGATGCTCCTGCCTGGCTTTCCTACATAAACCCCGCGAATCTATTGAAGCGTACGCCAGAGACAAACGCCAGGCTATCAACAGACGTGTTGTTTCGTGTGGCTTCTCAGCTAACATCGGGGGTTGGCGATAGGGCAGCAGCGCGGGCATTGTTAGATACATGGGCGACAACTCCCCAGGATTTGGTTAGGGGCGTTGTGATCCCAGGTCTGGAAAAGATTGCCGATACTGATGGCATCGTTAAGTTTGGCCCTGGATTTTTAGCCAACCCGGAACTGATCGAGCATTACCCTGTTCTTGCGAGCGCTAGGGATTCGATAGCCCAAATGGCTAGCCTGGCGGGCGATGCACCACTAAACCCTATAGAGTTCCTGTCAGAGTTTAATGACGTTGTATTTAAGGTGGCGCGATCTGCAAACGGTCTCGATGCTCTTGCCGAACTACCGGGGGGAGCGGCTAGTTTTCGCCTGGCGCGTACAGAGCTAGGGTTATCGATTGTTGAGTATCTGGACAAGGCGGGGAAGGTCGTCAGTAAAAGCAACGAGATGTTGCCCTATGATGCGCAACTGTTTGTCAAGAAACTAGACAACACCACAAAAGCAGCGGGTGAGACAAACCCGATCATGAGAGCATGGGGTACGCAGAAAGCGATCCTATCTGACATGTACTTAGGCATGTCCCCAGGATACTGGATTAAGAATGCCCTGAGTGCAACGGCTACATTGCTGACGGACAATACCTATACATTACTGCCCACCAGGGGCATACTGAACGATCTGGGGATAAAGTTTGGCGTAGCCCCAACATCTAGATCGCTTGATGCGGCCATGTCTGCTGCAGGGTCGGCTGCGATAGAAGCTATGGGCGGTGCGTCGCACTGGTCTGAACGTGTGTTAGGTGCAAATAATCTGTATGCCAGGCTGATGAATCGGTTATACAGTGTGCCGTTTGGCGCTACAGATATAGCCGGATCTGTTCCGTTTGGAGAACAGAACTTTGCATTACGCGCCACCTACGTTCCGTTCAAGCGGTATCTCTCAGAGAACTGGAAGTGGGCTACGTCTGGTTTTGGCGATGCGCTAAGGGGCATGGGCATCGATGATAATCTAGTCAGGAGTCTAACGGGGATAGTCTATGAGGCCGGGGTAAATGGGAACAAGCAGCAGGTTGCGGAGTCAATGAGACAGGTGGTTGCTCGCTCGACTGTTCCATACACGCTGAATGAGCTTGGAATACCTGATGAGCTAATCAGCGCAGAGGGCTGGAAAAAGCTTAACGACGTTTTTACATCTGCCCTGCCTGGACAGATCGATGACGCTATTGCAGAGATTAAATCTGTGTTCGGTGAGGAAATCCGGCGCGCAGGTGAGATACTAAACAGCGCACCACCCCAGCCATCACGGGGCATGTGGACAGATTTTGAGTCTGTGCAGGATGGTGCAGACGTTATAGACTCGATGGTTGACGCAGCTAAGCGGGCCGGTATGGACGCAGGGCAAGCTACGCAACGGGCCGAACAACTCATGCAACAGACTATGCAGGCAGAGCGCCATCTTTGGTCAACGTTCCGCGGTGAGGTGGCCCAGAGTACAGATCCGAACGCTCTAAACGTAGCTATGGATCTGCTTGCAAGGTGGTACGACTGGCGCAAAATGGCGCGTGCGCAGGTTGACGATCTGGGCAAAGCTGCCGCTCAAGTCAATACGCCAGAGGCATGGGCCAAAAAGTGGGAGGGGACTGGTAGAATCTATGGCGAGTTTACTGACTGGTTTGGATCTGTTGTAGATGAGGCTAGACAGGATCTACTAAAGATTTCTTCAGGGACGCCTGTAGAACAACGCTACAATTGGATGGACGTGATCCAGCGGTATGTAGACTACGATGAGCCATACATTCGACGTACGCGGACAATGGGACTAGGGAGCGTGCAGGATGCTGGCAGCGCGTATGACGAGGTCATACAGGCAAACCGTCAATATGTAGACAAATCTTTTGTCGAGTTGTTTAGCTCATTTCGCCGGTATCCTACCCAAGATTCGTTAGATCTGATAGCTGATGGTGTGCGCAAGGTGGAAACGATGGGGGCACAAGCCGCGGCGTTTCTGGCGAGCAAGCGCGCCGAACTGCTTCCCGGTCAAGCGTCTGTCTACCACCAACTAAGAAATAAGGTGTGGTCGGAATTCTTTGATAACTCCGTTGTTATGAACAAGATCACGCAGCGGCAAGTAGTTTTTAACGGTCTGGCGCAGCAGTCTACGAACGGTCTACGGTGGGTGGATGAGTTTGCGGGCGGTGAGTTCCGTTTGGTCGGCAAGGATGACAAGGGGTTTTGGCAAGCAGTCAATACAGCCACAGGGGCAACCGAACGGTTTGTCGATCCGGTGGATCTGTCTAAGATGAAAAAAGAAAAGGTGGTAACATCTTCGTTGCCATCTGTTCCACCTAACATTATACAGGAGTTTTACCGGCTGACGGGATCATCAACAGAAGCGGTAGACGATCTGATAAAGCAGATCGATGCGGACGCTGCCGCTAGATATGCGCGCCAAGAGGCTGAAATGATGGCGTTGCTAGATCAGCCGGTGCGCGTTCCTACGATGCATTTGGCGGGCGAGTCTGTAGAGACAGCAGCTAAGCGCGAGGCTGATAAGATCGTTCAAGAGATCGATGCGGCAAAAGAAGCGTTGTCTACGTTGCGGACAGAATGGGACAAGGTCGCTCGTGCCGGGCGTGGCTATTTGAAATTAGAAAATGCCGTAGGGTCTTACGTTAAGAACGGTGTAGCCAACGTCCCGGAAAACAAATTTGAAGATCTCTATGGGCTGACGGTTGCCGGTCGTCAAATTGATAACCAGGATGATGTAAACGCCCTGTTACAGGAGTATTACGAATTACGACAGCTGGTCAGGGGTGGGCGATCTCCGGTAGACCAGGCTATAGAATATGCGTTCGATCCGCTCGATCTGATGGATGATGCGATCTCCGGTGTAGATGATGTTGCTTCCGTCTCTCCTGCTACTCTTTCGGATGTAGTAGAATCCGGTGTCTACAACAAGATGAGCGCAAGGGAAATAGTGCAGCACGTTGCAGACAATGAATTACTGCCTGATATTTCCCAGGTAAAGGGAATGGGTCGGACAAAGTTGCTAGATTTCCTTCGCAACTATGTAGCGCCCATGACGAAAGATCGTCATAAGCTAGCAAGCACGATAGAGGGTTTAAACTGGTTTGGGCTAGTAAATGCGGAGTCCGATCTGTTTGAGGTTATTCAGGGCATGAATAATAACCTATATAGCCTAGCAGGAAATAAAGCGCCAGAGATGGGGGACGTAGCGCTACACCAGATTAGAACACTACAGGACGCATATGGCCGCGTGATCGCAAAACTACCGGAGATCCTAGAAGGTAAACCAAACAGGATGACGCCAGCGCAGCAGGTTAGGGTTCTGGATGAACTAAACAGGATACTCCCTCAGTACGATGACATCTTAGCGGGTGCTGTCCAGGTCGGGGAAAAGATGGGCAACTTTGCTATGTTGAACTATGGCGATAAGCGAAACCTAGATCTACTGTTAGGTGCTGTTTTCCCGTATCATTACTTCTGGTCTCGATCTGCGAAAAACTGGCTTCGTCGCGTTGCGTCTAAGCCGGGCGTTGTTAACTTCTGGTATGAATCGGAGCGGGCTATAGATCTAGAAAACGAGCAGAACGATCTGCCGCAACACCTCCGCGGTACACTGCCCAACCCATTGCCGTTCGGCCCTGACAGGATAGGCAACCCTCTCACCTACGCATTGCCGTTTGCTATGTATATGATGGGTAACGAGTTTGTAAATCCAGATGACGCGAAAAGTGAAGCGGAGCGCTGGATTATGAATGTGCAGAAGTTTACGCCTGGTCTTTACCCATTAGCTGATTACGCGTTAAAGGCTACGCTGGATCAACAGGCCCCGTTACCGGGTGGTCGGCGTCGGACAGATGCGATCCAGTTGGGTGATTTCCTGCCGTTATATCGTCTAGGTGGATATGCCCGCCAAGCGGCCACAGGGGAGATGGGGCCACAGGGGCCACTTGCCTACGGCGACGAATATGATCTAGGGCGAGCAGGGAAACAGGTGGGACTGTCTGCTATGCGTGGGGATACGGATCCAGACGCGGCCATGTGGGGTACGGATGTTGGTTACCAGCTACAGACAGGATCGTCGGCATTGCCGGAACAGGATCCGGGGGCGGTAGACGCCTGGCAACAGGGCGCTCAGCAGGCTGGCGCAGAGCGACTCACTAGTCGCGCCATGTCGTTTTTGCTGGGGGTTCCTGGCTACTATCTAAGCGAAGAAGAAAAGAGGGTTCGCCAGATGAAAGGCGAGCGCGTAGGGTTAGGCTATGGATCGAGCAATCCATATGGTAGTAGGGCAGCGGTAGACGAGTACACCGGCATGGGCGGCGATCGATTCGAGTCAACGTTTAATTACTCGCAGCTTTATCCAGCGGGCGACAATCGCAAGCGAGCGAGGCCGGGGGAGCGCGCCGCGCAGTCACAGTATTATGACGAGTTTGGCGGCATTATGGACAATATGAACATGTCCGTCACTAAGTTTCTATTAGAGAACCCTGAAGCTACAAGCAAGGAGTTGAACGATCTCAAGTCCCCCTATTGGGATGAGGTTGAAGAACTCAAATCCCGTTACCCATCCCTGCCAGAGATTGACAGGAACAGGGGTCTTAATACTCGATATATGAATCCCGCAGAGCAGGCGCAACAGTGGGTAGAAAAGACGGTAGGTTATAAGCCACCGGGGAAACCGATCTATCCTGGGGTAGACGCTAGTGTCGAAGATAAGAAAGCCTATTATCTAGCAAAGGCGGAGTGGGACTATAAGAGACTTGATCATATCGATCGAACCTTCTCGCAATTTCTCGCGTATAACGATGAGTATCCAGACGCATGGAAAGAACAGGCGCGGGGCATGGTCGAAAAAATGTACGCATCTGAACTATTACGCGGCTATGATAACCGATTTGCGGGGGCAGTAGAAAAGGCATGGGATGATCGACAAAGCTTTGTGGAAGAAGTAGAGGACGCCGAATGGCAGTATAAAGAAAAGGCGGTTGTTGACAGACTCGGCAAAAGAGCATACAGATTGATACAGGAGTATTACGCCCTACCTAAGGATAGTGACGAGCGTCGACAATTCAAGGATGCTCACCCCCTACTAGATCGGGCGTTTATGGCTAGCTATCATCCAGAAGAGTACGACAAATTTGTCGATCTCTTTGGCGCAAGCGCTTTTGATATGGTTGCGCAGAAGCCTGCCCACCCTGGGGACGGGGCCACAGAGGATCAGCTACAGTCGTACTATGAACAAATGAACGCCTACACCAAAGCCAACCCAAACGCCGAGGCGGCTAGGCTCTGGCTAAACGGTCGGCGATTTGGCGCGGCAGAGGGGAGCGATAGCTATGGGAAGGCCTATGATGAGGCGGTCTCTATTTTTGGCCCAAACATCTTTGATATTCTCAATAGCTTCCCCAGTGGCGGCACAAAAGAACAGCGGGCAGCGTGGTACAGGTCGCACCCAAAAGAGAACATGCTACGCTCTGGGTATATGGAATGGAAAAAGGAGTTCCAGGACAAAGACAAGGCTAGCGTTGAAAATGATCGGACGGGCACAAAAGACGGATCTGTTAGCAATGCTGACGCAGGCGAGGGATACACAGGGCCGCGTCCCGTTGGTAGCAATAGGCAGCCGATAGGCAGTTTTGATCCTTTGATCCCAAGTCAACCGAGCAAATGGGCTAGCTACAATTGGGATACACTACTGGATCAGCAGGCCGTCAATCCCTGGACACAGCGCGCAAATGAACTAAATGCCGGTATCCTGGGCGGAGCGTCCGTGCCTGGTGAGATGAGCGCGGCCACAGATCGGGCGACGTACAACCCGTTATCATCTGCTGATTACCGATACCAAAGGTCGGGAAGCAAGCCAGCGTCCAGCGGTGTAGCTGGTGAGCCTAGTATGGACGTGGCGCAAAAGTACGCCATGATGGATGAGAATTACGTCAAGGGCGAGATGTCTCGACAGGAATGGGCGGCGCGTCGCGGTTCACTGGTGGAGCGTTTCGGATCCGATGCCGGCAGTATATGGGATGCATATTATAATCTGCCTAAGGGAGAGAAGCGCAAGGAGTACATTGCCGATCACCCTGAAATGAGAGTGTATAACCTAGCAGCATACAACCCTGACGATTTCGCTACAGCGTCCGATCTTTTCGGTCAAGATGCCATTATGGCATGGGCGAGATCACCGCGTTATGAGGATACGCCAGTTGCCAAGGCGGCGCGATCCAGGTACTGGGACGACAATCCAAAGGCGTTCCTTTTTCATTCCTGGTTGAATGGACGCCCAGCAAACAACAGCGAGGGCGATCAGGGTGGCGATTTTAAGTATAACCTTGGTGCAGACTACTCTGCAGCCAAAGATCTCTTTGGTGATAACATATGGAACATTGTTGAGTCCTATAAGCGCGGATGGGATAAGGTTGCCAAACGATCTTTCTTCGAAAAGTATCCGCAACTGTCTAAGTTTTTTGACTGGTGGTATGGCGATACTGAGTCCGCGTCTACGACAGGGGGCGGGCGAGCAAGCGGCGGCGGCGGTGGTGGGCGTGGATATAGCCCGTCACGTTCTGGCAGTCGGACAGTCGTAAATATCCAACCCGTCTACGCCCAACCGATGGCCAGAGGACTGGCAGAGCCACCGCGGATTACGGGTTATCAATCGGCGGGGATCAATGATCGTTGGCTGGAAGCCGGGCGAAACCTATCACCCGGTAAGCCTAAGGAATGGAGCCCGACGTGGATCAGGGGGTTGCGAGTATGACAAACAATGAGTACTGGCAAGGGTACGAAGGGGCAACAGGCAAGAAGCGCCCACCGTGGATTGATGGCGTAGGCAACATAAACTGGGACTACAATAAGCCAGATCCGCCAAAGCCACCAAAGCCGACCGCTACACAAACGGCTGGCATGATCCCGCAGGTATACGCCCAGCCGATAGCCCAGGGTCTATTACCCCAGCCTGGTGACATACGTCCCTGGCAACCTGGGCTGCGCGGGTGGCGTCCAGGTTGGGGATAAGATAGACAATAAATCTATTGACAAATATCGATAGATTTGGTATTCTAACAGGTAATTGAATAAGTCCCACCGGGATTTTTCATAATTGTCTCAGCGGGGATCTATACATCTACTGTGATGGCGGATGTCTAGATCCCCGTTTTGTTTCTTAAAAACTGAATAGGAGTAATTACAATGGCAATAGATCAGGAGTTGTTTGGGGCCGTTTCTGGGGTTGATGATGGAACTGGAGAGAACCCGGTAAACCAGGATGCGACAACCGAGACGGGCGACGAACGACAGCCAGCGGATCTCCCCAAACAGGGGATGCCTACAGAAAAGCCCAAAGTCAACCTTGACGAGTTGGACGAGTTTCGGGCGTGGAAGTCGCAGACAGATAAGAAGATCGCCCAGTACGAATCCAACGCCCAGCGTCTAGATCGCGAGCGCCAAGAGGCTCTTCAACGGCTACAGCAGTACGAAGGGCAACTAGAGCAATTACAGACAAAAGATCTGGACGATTACGGCAAGGCCCAGTATGAGAATCAAAAGCTGCGCCGACAAATGGAACTGCTACAACAGCAGATGCAGCAGCAGCAGATCGACATGGGTAGACAACGTTTGATGAGCTACATTCAGGAACAAACGGGTGTACCTGTATCGGTTTATGCCGAGGCGCAGAACGCCGATCAGGCATGGGCGATGGCGGCCAAACATTTGCGCGATGCGTTACCACAGCAGGCAAAGCAGATCGCCCAGCAGCGAGTTGAGAAACAAGAGGCGAACGCGGTTGACATCGGCGGCGGTGCTTCCTCCGGGATAGCTGCCGAATTACAACAGCGATACGAGAATGCTAGCAAGAGCTTCAACACTTCAGCCGTTTTGGACATTATGAACGAAGCGGATGCGAAGGGGGTGCGGCTCAAGCTCTAACTATGGGAGTAACTAATTATGGCTCAAGGTATGTTAAGTTCGTTTAGCGATACTATTTCAACGCAACGGACTGTCAGTAATATTATAAAGTTGATCGATCCGCAGGATACCCCCTGTCTGTCCTACTTCGGTACGGATGCCCACAAGCGGATCCGCATGGAAAATTTTCCCAACCATAAGGTTGAATGGTTGGAAGATACGCTCCGCGTACGTAGCGACCAGCTGGCCGAGGCGCTAGACAACAGCGAAACCGGGGTCGATATTGATGACGGAACTAAGTTCAAGCCCGGCGATGTGATTTTGTGCGAAGATGAAAAGATGTATATTTCCTCGATCGCTACAAACACATTGACCGTTATTCGTGGGTGGGGTGATTCATCCGCTGTTACTCACGCCGATGATACAGCAATCACCTACCTGTACAGCGCACGCGAAGAGGGCGACGATAGTGACGCCCAACCCTATACCGTTCCTACGTCACCTTACAATCATAGCCAGATCTTTCATCACGAGATTAAGATCTCCGGTAGCGAGATGAATGCAACAAGCCGCTATGGGATTCCTGATCGGTATAAATATGAACTGATGAAAGCGCTTGGCGGCCTGGGTGGTGGCAACGGGAAAAAGGGCAACGCTGGCGATCTGATGATCGACCTAGAACGAACGTTTGCCTATGGTGAACGCGTTGCGAGATCTAGCGGTGTGGCTGGCGGTATGGGCGGCTTTGAAACCTATGTGACTACAAACGTCACCGATCTGTCTGGGTCGTCTCTCGATCCGAAGACGTTCGAAGATGCGGTGGAAGATGCATGGTCGTACGGCGGCAAACCAAACGTGATCGTAACGAATGCATTTGGACATCGGAAGCTGACCAGTTTCTACGCGGGCAGCGTGCGCACAGAACGCAGCGAGCTCACGGGCGGCGTGGTGATTACCAAGGTAGTTACTCACTTCGGCGAACTGGACATTCTGCTGAATCGCTGGGTTCCGAATGATAACCTGTATATCTGCCAGCGGGATCTAATCGGCTGGTGCACACTGCGCGACTGGAAAGAAGAGCCGCTCGCTAAGACCGGCGATTTTGTTCGCGGTCAGGTGGTCGGCGAGTTTAGCTTTGTCGTCGCAAATCAGAAAGCCCACGCGTTGATTAAGAATATGTCTACCACAAGCTAGGGGGCGCTATGAGTGTAATAAGTAATTTTGTGGATCAACCCTTTGATTTTATCTTGGGGGAAAATCCACAGCTACGATGGGGAACTAGTGCGCCTGATGGAGACGCAGAACCGTTCAAGAGCTTGCCGGTCGGCAGCATGTACATGTATGCGCAGTCGGCGACGATTCGCAAGTGGTATACGAAGCGAGCCAACGGGCAGCGTGATGACGATTGGGCTATGGGGATGCATTGTGTCCAACAGCGAGTTGCTTATAGCGATTTTACTGACGGTGGATCCACCAGTGGCACTCTGGCCCTAACGGAGACGATCCCCGTGGGTGCGTGGGTGCAGCGCGTTATTCTGCAGAACGTCACCGGGTTTACTGGTGACACTACTGCGGTGATTACGGTGGGCGACGGTAGTGACGTTGATCGATACAATGCGGGTACGCCTAGTGTGTACACTACAGCCAACGCTATAGATCTGGGAGCGCCGAGCGGTACGCAGATCCATACAGCGGCGGCCACTGTGACGTTGACTATTACGGGAACGGCTGACTTTACCAGTATTAGCGCGGGCAACGCAACCGTACGGATTTACTATCTGCTATAGCATGGCGGGCGGTGCAGGTGGGATCGTACTGTGCTGCCCTCTATGAAAGGAGACGCCATGTTAGAGCAAGGTAGTATCTACATCCAAAAGGTTTTGCAGTCTGCTGCGACGGGTACGGGAAACGGTACGGCAGTAAACTGCACGGATCTGTCTAAAGGTGCATTTAAGATCATCACTCTGCAGGTGGCGGGGATCAGTGGAGACACGATCACCTGGGAGGCAACAATCGACGGCACGAATTGGGCAGCATTCAGTGTAACAAACCTGGGGACGGCAGCGGCGGCCACTACGGCCACTGCTAACGGGATCTATAGTGCTGACGTTACGGGGATTGTACAGTTTCGCGCCCGGATCAGTACGTACAGCGCAGGGACAATTACAGTAACAGGTATTCTCACGTCTCGGTGATTGTCCAACGAAAAACGATTCATGGCGGCCCTAGTGTAACACTGGTCGCCATGTTTTTTTGTAGGGGTAGTTTGTGGCTGCACCGTCGATAGTCACCGGTCATACAACAAAATACGATACATCAAATGTAACGAGTAGAGACATTAACGCGCCTACCCATAGCGCGGGCGATGTTATCTATATCGTGGCGTCATATGATGCAAACAGCGGGACGTTCACGACGCCCAGCGGCTTTACCGTGTTGTTTGATAATCTACCGTTTCTGACTAGTGGTAGTTCTAAGGTCGGCGTGTTTGGCGCATGGTACAAAACCGCTGGGGGTAGCGAGCCGTCTGCCTATACGATAGAGACATCACCCAGTGAGCGGGCGGCCATTATCGCATTTGCTGTTACTGGCGACGGTGGGATCGATGCATCTGCAGACACAAACGGCGATAGCAGCACGGCCACGATCCCAGATGTAACAGCCAGTGCGTCAAACGGTTTGCGGATCGGCGTGATCGGGTGCGATGCCACTAGCAACACGTCACCGCATGGGACGCCTGCCACGTTTGACGCCACGTTGGCGGAGTTTTTCGCTACGTCTGCCGGCGCGATCAGTGTTCACTACAAAGCGCTGGCGAGCAGTGGATCGGATGGCGATAGGACTGCATCTCTCAACGCTACAGAACAGTGGGTCGGTGTTAGCTGGATCATCAAAGAGGTGGTGGGCGGCGGCGTGTCTGTTACGCCAGCGTCGGCAAACAGCACTTCTTCATCCGTAGCGCCAACGGTGGTGTTGGGAAGTATATCGGTATCGCCCAGTATAGCCAGTGAAACATCTTCCGCTATAGCGCCAACGGTGGTGTTGGGAAGCTTGTCACTGTCTCCGAGTGCTGCCAGTTCTGCAACGGCGTCTACTGCACCAACGGTGATCCTGGGCGGTATGTCGGTATCTCCGAGTGCTGCCAGTTCTGTATCTAGCAGTATAGCGCCGACAGTCGTACAGGGTAGTCTGTCACTATCGCCCAGCATAGCCAGCGCGGCGGCTAGTGGTGTAGATCCAACGGTGTCTATAACGGGCGGCGCAATTATCCCCAGCGCTGCCAGCGCTACAGCGAGCGCCGTAACGCCATCGGTTATACATGGTAGCCTGGCGATAACTCCAGGATCTGCAGATGCCACGTCGAGCGCCATAGCGCCGTCTATTGTGCTAGGCAGCGTGGCTGTGTCTGCTTCGTCTGCAGACGCCACAGCAAGCAGTATAGCGCCAACGGTGGTATTGGGAAGCCTATCATTATCACCCGGCATTGCCAGCGCGGCGGCTAGTTCTATAGCGCCAACGGTTATACAGGGGAGTCTGTCACTAACGCCCAGCGTAGCCAGCGCGACGGCTGGCGCTACCGATCCGGGGGTTCTGGCTCCGATAGCTGCTGACGCAGCGAGCGCTATAGCTGGCGCGACTGATCCAACGGTGATACTAGGGAGCCTGACGATAGCTGCTGACCCTGCTGGGGCCACTGGGAGCGCCACAGGGCCATCTGTTGTGCTAGGCAGTGTGATCCTATCGCCAGCGTCTGCAGACGCCGTGGCGGGCGTTGTAGCGCCCCAGGCGATAATGGGGAGTCTGGCGCTATCGCCTGATGCTGCCAGCGTAGTGGCTAGTAGTATCGCGCCAACGGTGGTGTTGGGCAGCACGGTGGCCACGCCTGGCGCGGCTAGTGCGGTGGCGGGTGCAACGGATCCGGGGTATCTGGTTCTGTTTATAGCGGTGTCGTTAACACTGCGCAGTCGTGCGCTAGGGTTGACGTTGAATAGTAGATCGCTGGATCTGACGGTAAACGATCGTGATTTGGTTTTGACATTAAACAGTAGAGACCTTGGGCTATCGCTCAAGGATCGTGACTTGAGCTTGACGCTCAGAAGTAGGTGACAATATGGCTAGTGGATGGACAAATAAAGGCAAGTATCATGTGCTGAACATTACGTTTCGCAACGCAACCGAAAAGACAAACTACTATGTTGCGCTGGTGACGAGTGCGACAGCGCCGACAGCAGATACTAACACACTGTCTGAAATGACAGAGATCGCGGCGGGTAATGGATACACAAGCGGCGGTTATTCGCTGACGCCTGGTGGCACGGACTTTGACGTAATCACGGAAGATGACACAAACGATAAAGGACTGGTGCAGATTAAGGACATTGTGTGGACTGCGAGCGGCGGGGCAATCCCCAGTAGCGGCGGCGGGGCGCGGTATGCTGTACTGATAGATGATAATGTGACAGTCGGTAGCCGCGAGGTTTATGCCTGGTGGGATCTATCATCTGATCGCAGCGTTAGCGACGGGCAAACCCTGACACTACAAAACTGCGAATTGGACATAACGTAATGAGCAACGTACGCAAGGTGCTGGAGGGCGTGCAGGAACAAGGTGTAGATGAGAGCCTGTCATACGGCATCACCACTACACCCTGGGGTAGCACGCCCACATCTATTTCGGTGGTAGTCAAGGATGTAACGGATCCATACAATGTTACAGTTGTAACGGATGATGTCACAAGCGGATCGCCCAGCGCGGCGGGGGATGTGATAACGTTGCCAAAGTTATTGTCGCTGACGGTAAACCACAAGTATCGTGTTGAGACAAAATTTACCGACAGCGATAGCAACATTTGGGAAGCGTGGTTCGAGGTATTGGCGGTGCTATGATAATTCCATATTTAAGAACTCAGTCTGAATTACTCGAAGGTGTTCGCCGACGAATGCGGGATCCAAGCGGAGCGCGCTGGCCTGATACTGAAGTGTACACAGCGATCAATGAATGTATGCTAGACTGGCACGGGCGCGTCTCTATTCCTCATGTATATACGATCTCCGGTGGGTGGGTGTCTGGCCAAACAGAATACGCCCTACCGAGCTACATCCGGGGGGCGGTAGATCCACAGCAGCGCAGATACGCAAGCACGTGGCTACATGTGTCTGGGGTGGCATCGGATGCTGACACGTGGCTAGATATGCAGGGGTTCGATATAGAGCCCGATGGAGACGGGGGGCAGGTGATCCGGTTTTCATACTCGCCATCTAGTGACGAGGGGCGGGTTATCTGGTGGAACCCTAACGGGGCTGTTCCTCTGTCCATTCCTACGCTCAACGCCAGTATCGTGGCGGGCGATACTAGTCTAGTGATTGCATCCGTCGTCACCGATATAGAGCCAGCGGGATACGCAAAGATAGAAACTGAGTGGATCCACTATGCTGGGGTGACAGAAGGGGCAAGCACAACAACGCTGGCGGGACTAACGCGCGGAGTAAACGGAACTACAGCAGCTAGTCATAATAGTTCTACAAACGTCGAGTGGGGGGTAGGCGCGCATCGCGACGATCTGTTTGGTCAAATGTACAACTATGTACGCAGCCATCTTCACGGATTGTATCTGACTGACGCAGCGGAGAGCGAGCGAGCACAGCACGAGCGGTTATCCCTGTACTACAAACAACTGGCTGATGAGTACTGGCGGCGCTACATGCCAGCGCGCAAACCGAAGATACGCTTGGATAGTCGAGGAACTGGCCCGCTGATGGCTGATGCACAGTACCATCACTACACTAGATCCTGGGGTTCGCAACTATGATCGATCAGGTCTACAAGTGGGTGCATAATAACTTCTTCACTAAGAGGGAACTTTGGAACGGTGTCTTAAACCTAAAGTATCTTGTGTTGTCTGGTATGAGCGGCGGGCAAACCGTTTACGGTGGTACTGATGCGAACGACGATCTTACGCTAGACTCTACCAGTGATTCTACCAAAGGCTACGTAATGCTACAGTCTGGTGGGGGCAACGTCGGGATCAATACGACGAACGTTACGCACGCCTTGACCATTGGGACGCCTGAAACCCCAGTCGTGTCGTCGGCAAAAATGGCGGTGTATGTTGCAACGGGGGCCTATGCGATATTTCGATCAACAGACAATGACATAGAAGCGTTGGTGGGTGCAGACTCAAACGGGGCAATCGTTGGGGCCATGACATCTAGCGCGCTACAACTGAGAACAAACAACAGTACTAGAATACACGTCACAAGCGGGGGATCCGTTGGCGTCGGCCATACGTCACCGTCGTACGGTCTAGATGTCCTGTCTGGCGCAGGGTCTCAGAACATAGCGCGCTTTGGACAGTCGGGGGTTAGCAACGGTTTAACCGTAACTAGTAACGGATCGTCTCTAACTATATCCATATCTGGCGTCATCGGTGAAGCGTGGAATAACCTGACCTATAACACGGGGTGGGAGACGTTTAGCGGAAGCTTTAACCCGGCACAGTACAAGAAAGTCGGCGATCTTGTTTTCGTTCGTGGGCTAGTAAAGAGAACATCTGGGACTGAAACGATCATTGGTACTTTACCGAGCGGGTATAGGCCGAATCTCACGAATATATTTTCCTGCACAACCTACGATAATGTATGGGGAGAGGCGCGGGTAGACTCTAGCGGCAACATCGTTTTTATCACTGGTGACGTTACATGGTTTAGCCTAGACGGCATTATGCTGTCTACAGTTTAATGAGGCAACAATGACAGGACATATAAAACTAGGGGACGTTGGGGATCTACGCGACTACATGATCGCCGATATGCGCAGCTATGTAAAATCACCGGCAAACCAGTTTGCGGCAAAGCTGGCGACGGGGGCGGGGAACTATGACGATCTGCAGAATTGGTCATACTGGGTTATGGATAATTGGCAAGCGGGCGTTAGTCAGAAGGACGCGGACGCGGGCGGATCCCTGTATAGTGAGCTAGAATCGCGCTACCCTAACGAACTACGATTACCCAGGCCGCTAACGTTCGCATATCATCTATCCGGCACATACGAAAATGGTTTTGCCGGATCCACTGCAGTTCCAACGGATGAAATCACGATCGGTACTACACAAGCCGTTCACCGACTGGCGCGTCGCATCTATTGTACTGCAGCGGCACCGCGGATCTACGTCAAACTGTGGCTGCCACATGATAACAATTGCACAACGGTAAAGGTTGCAATTTATTCGGACAGTGCTGGATCGCCAAACGCCCAGGTGTTTTCTAATACGTTTGACCTAGATCCAAAAATTGGATACGGTGATTACATTGTGCCGATGGTTTACAGTACTAGCGCAACAACCTACTATCATATCGTCATACTCCCCTATAATGATGGCGAGACGCTGCGCGTACCTATATCCACAACCGGCACTAGTAATTTGTTTTTCACCTACAATGGATCGACGTGGGCGTCCACTACAACAAGCGCATTTATTCATGAGGTGCGCGGTTATTTTTCCGCCGATAATCAGACGCATGCAATCAAATTTTTTACGGCTTACGATAAGCTGATCGGCGGGATGGAGAACGCGATCCGCGCAGAGAACACCGACCTAAACGGATGGACAACATTATCAACCCTGGCTTCTGGAGACATCACCGATTTGCTAGAGCTAGGCGATACGATGGTCGTAGGGCAAGGCAACGTCCGTGCCCTGTCTACGATCGATTCCGTTGGGACAGTCACGGGTGGTAGTGTGTCCGCCAATCGGCTAGCCTATTGGAATGGCTATGTGTGGCGGAGTGACGCCAATGAGGTGTATTACTCAGCGGACATGGTCACCTGGACGGGGCCGATCGAGGTATGCGCCAGCGGGTTTCAGGTGCGCGGTATGGCTGGGCTAGGCGATCATCTCTATGTGTCCTGTGATGACGGTCTATACTATATTGGCTATGGTGATTTTGTATTTCGTGTTACGTCATGGGGCGGAGTCGATAGCACAAATGGCGAGCATATGATTAACTATCATGGGAATTTAATCATCGGCGTGGGTGAGTCCATCTTCCAGTTTGATGGCCAAACCATGTTGCCCATAGGACTGGATCTCAAAGAGGGGATCCCAGCTAATTACTCCGGCACGGTGGCGGCGCTGGTCGCGAATAATAACTGGTTATACTGCGCGATCACATCTAGCAGCACACAGGGACAGGATACGATTTGGGCATATAACGATCAGGGATGGCATTTCATCGCAGCGCTTCCGCCGAAACCGTATGGCCCTACCATCCTATCGATGTGCTACCAGCGCGACGCAAAACAGCTACACATTGGGACAAACTTCGGCCACGTGTATTCTGTCTATGCGCCAGACGTGGCGCGCGAATCCACATTGGCTAGTGTCTATGGCAGATACAAACACTACGGATGGCTGGAAACCGATTGGTTCTATGGTGGGCTGAAAGAAGTACAGAAGGATTTCGAATCGGTGTATGTTTCTGGCGAGAATTTTAGCGCAACACAGTACGCTGAAATCTACTGGCAAGATGATGATTCGACTGACTGGGAACTATTGGGGACTGTCACCAGTGACAGACAGGAGCTCCGTTGGTCTAACTACACCACGCGCCCAAACAGCAGACAGATAAAGATTGGCATCGCCATGTATGGCGAGTCGCTAACTGCATCGCCGATGATCCATGCGGTCCGGGTAAAATACCATCCGATGGTGTCTGACTGGTTCCGCTGGTCGTTCCCTATCCTGGTCAGTGATCGACAACAGGAGATCGATCACACCATATCAAGCTATAGCGCGTACGAAAAGCGGCTACACCTGGATAGTCTCATCACACAGGTTCCGCCATTCATTCTTCAGGACATCGACGGTGAAACGCAGTATGAGGTAAAGGTTATGGGCTGCCAGATCCAGGCGTCCAACTACGAATGGATCAACGGATCGCCAGAGTTTGACTCTATCTATAACATAACCGTAGAACAGGTTCGTAATGGCACGTACGAAGCTTAAGCGGATGAAGCGGATCCCTGGCGGCAAACGTCGTCGATTACCGACGTTGACCGGCGCGGATCCGAAAATTAGCGAGCGAGCGCCCGACGCGTTGCAGAGTTTGATCGCCGATCTTGGTGGATCAACGGACGATATAAAGCTAGCCAAGCAGGTGCTGAAGCTGAAGACGGATTTTCCTGCTGCCAGTATCCCGGAGCTAGTCGTTTACGTCTGGTTACAAGCGCATGGCATCCCGTTCGAATTTCAGGCCATGCTATACGGTGGGCGGCGGTCAAAAGGTGGGCTTGTGCCTGACTTTGTCCTACAGTATGGTAGCAAGGGGATGGCGTGGCAGGTAGAAGGGGAGTACTGGCATAGGCAGGACAGCTCACACGGGCAAAAGGATGCCACTGTCAGATTACGCCTACTGGGCGCTACGTATAAGGGCATCAGAATTGACACGGTGGTTTCTCTATGGGAGAGGGACATTTACAGGAAAAGGCCCACCGTGTTTTTACAAGCTCTTCTTGGGATAGGATTGCGCGGATGAGAGTATTGTTAGTCGCGCCAAGGAGTGACCTAGAGAATCTAGATACAGAAGTATCTGCTATTCTGCGCAGCGGTCTGGATGTAGTTCCGCTACTAGGGAACATTACCCACGCCGATCTAGTCAGAGAAACAGAACAAAGTAGCTACGATATTCTATGGGTGTTAGCTCATGGAAGCAAAGGGGGGATCGTTTTATCAGACGGCATTTTACCATCTTCACTGCTGACAAGTCTGATCCGTAATGCCGGTTTTCGTCTCGTGGTACTGAACACCTGTGACAGTATTAACACTGCGCAGATGTTACAGAATGAGACAGGGGCCGAGGTGATTGCCACGATCGGGGATGTAGATGACAGTACAGCATATCAGACCGGGGCGCTATTCGCCAGGGCGCTGGCCACAACCCGGTCGATACACAGGGCGTATAGGCAGGCTAGGCCCGGTGGGAATGATAGCTATGTCAGATTGTCTCCCGATGGCGGCGCTATTGTTAGGGTAGGTGGTAAATTGACTGACGAGATACATGAGTTGGTCAAGGCGATCTATGAGCTAAAACAGGAGATCGCCTTGCTAAAACTGAGATTGGAAGCGATAGAAAAATTCGAAGCGCCAGCGTCGCAGCTTAGCCGCTATTTTGCAGCGATTGTCACCATGCTGATCGTTATCTCGGTTTTGGCTGGGATGGGGCTGTATCTGCTAGCCACAGGGGGGATAGCATGACGCTACGTGATTTTACGGCCATACTCTATCCTGTGCTAGCTGCGACGGCGCTACTACAGTCTGGAATGACGTTTTTGTTTTGGCGTATACGCCGACCAACGGACGTAGTGATCGCCCTGGGCATATACTTCTTTACTGTGTTTATTACGTTTAGCATATTGGCGTTCCAGGTTGGTGGCAATCGCGTCGGGCATAGTGAATGGTTTCCCTACATGATCGTGTCGTCGCGTGTGTTGATGTTGATGTCGATGTGGTTCCACATGTGGCAATACTGGCGCAGGATGCGGGAAGACAATGCGATAGAAAAAAGAGATCGGGGATCTCCATCGGATCCCCGATCGTAGCTATCTGCCGTGACCGTTCGTTGTCGGTGCTGACAACTCCGGTAGCCTGGTAGAAATGGCAGACCAGCGGCGACCATCCCGAAAAACTCTTCCCTGTTCTAGCATCTCGTCCAGGTCGCGCCGAATCGTTTTGTCAGACACGGCACTACCCAACAGGCGGGAAATTTCCGTGATCGTAGTCGGGCCATTTTCGGACAAAATATTGGACATTTCCAATTGTCTTTTCTGAATTTTGTCCAAAATTTTGTCCACTTTTTTGTCCAGTTTCCCGGACGCACCAGTGGTTATGTCCAAAATTTTGTCCACTTTTTTGTCCAAAGAACTGGACATTTTTGTCCCAGCTGTCCTTCGTTTTGTCCAGTTTTTCCCGGACATTTCAGGCTGCCGATCGTGCCAACGTTTCAGCCCGATGGACAGAAAAGCGCACAATGATATAACTGGCAACCATGCCATGATCGGGTGTCCATTGCTGGCCGTCTCGATGCTGTATACCAGGCCGATGATAATACTAACGCCCACCAATAGAGACAGAACAGTGAGCGAGAATGGCAACAACCACTTACGCCCATTGTTCAACCATCCGTCAAACAGGTATAGGGATAACTCCACCAACTCAAACACCGCAATTTCTACCACAACCGCGAACGCGAACGCGGCCACGGGGCTGAATCCTAACTGCACCTGACTGATTTTGTACACGCTGATCGCATTGGGCAGCGGGGCTGCAATTGCGATTGCCCGCGCTGCGATCTCCACCGTGTAATCTGCCGTGGATGTAACTATAAAATAGACCAGATGCAAAACGGATTCCCAAAAGCGTTTTAGGATCTTTACCCAGTCGTAGACATTATCCCCTGCTAGATCGATCGATCTGATTTCCATTGTGTGTTCCCTCTATCTATATCACTAACGCCGACTGTCAAGCCAACGCATAAACCGTAACCCGGCATATGCACCTAGTCCAACTGATGCCAACATAACCACTGTTGTTGTGATCGCCTCTAGCATGTTATAACCTCCCATGCAAAAAACATTCTGTAGTTGCCAAATTGCCACGTCGTTAGCCAACGCCGATCCGTCGATAATCGGCGACGATCCGTCGCGCATCGGCGACGATCCGATAATAGCCGATGATAGAACAATGTTGCACCTATCCATAGAACACCGATAGCCAGCCACCCGGCAGCATCTGTTAGCAGACAATGGGCCATGTCATTTCCTAGCACACAAAACAGAACTGTCAGGAGTGTAACAGCAGACGTTCCTGTCCAACTATCTAGCAGACCTGTCTGCCTGGCAGATAGCAGTAGGATCACCGATAGGGATATAGTAGCGATCATGATTGTCATGTTCATGTTTAGTTGTCCTCACCTGCTATCTGTGACACAATCTCCCGGTATTCCGTCAGCGCCTTTTGGTATCGTCTGCCACCAGTAGCGCCCCATATGTCGCGCAGTATGGCATTTTGTGAACAGCCATCCTCCATCATTTGCCGTACACGCGCAGCCGTGGCGCTGTCTGGAAGTACTTCCGCGGGTACTTCCAGAGTACTTCCAGAGCACTTCCCGATCCGTGTGGAAGTGCTTCCCGGAAGTGGTGCGGAAGTACTTCCCGGAAGTGGTGCGGAAGTACTTCCCATAGGTGGTGCAGGCAAGATGGAAGTACTTCCGGTATGCCAAACATTTTTGCCGTTTAGCGACGTGCAGATCGCCTCTAGATCCTGTTGGGTGCAGTTGGGTACAGCCAGACGTTTCATCTCTCCCGATGGCGGTAGCCATACACACTGCCCGATCTGTAGTTTCTCCGCCGCTTTTCCAAACTCCGCGTTGCCACTCTGCACCCTTGCCACGTCGCGACGGCTACGCATGGCGATCATGCTAACGAAACTGTTGCGCACGGTTGTATCCATCACGCTCCCGTTAAAGCTTTGCCCGATACACATCGCGTAAACGCCAACCTTTCGCGTTTCCTGGCTGATCTTTCCTAGTACCATAGCCAACAATGGCGCAATGTTGGATCGCTGTAACAGCGCGGTGGTTTCGTCCACCACTAGAATCATCGGCGATCTATCCTGATCCCTACCGGCTAGTCTCCTGGCTCCGACCGAATCTACATAGAACAAAGCGTCCGTCATTCCTTTATCGTCGTGTGCTACGTCAAACAACAGACGATTGCCCAGCGGGTAGAGCGACGCGCCCAGGCTCTCATCGCCGCTATCGTAGTGCGGATCCAGCACAATGAATTTTCCGCCCTGCATTGCGGATTGCGCCAGGATTGATCGGATCAGCGTGGATTTTCCTGTACCAGACATCCCACCGATTAGCGCGCTGTATAGGTGTCTCCAGTTGGCGTCAACCGGCTCATTGTCGTCTAGGTTGTATCCCATGAGGAAACCATCGCGGGGCAACCGGTTTGTTCTCCATAGTTCCGATAGACTATCCACAGATACAGATTGCAGTAAACCGGCCACGTCTGCACCAGGCAATAGGGATCCGTCCTGCTTCACCTGGATCCGCGGCGAGTATGATAGGCTATGCGGTACAGTAGCGGGTTCGTTTCGGTTAGACCAGTGGAACGCCATATGGGATTTTATGGCCGCGTCGGATCCGCTGGCAGATAGTAAATAACGTCCATCAACCGGTAGTAGCCCGTTAGGGTCTGGCGCAACTAACTGCACGCGCAGTTCTAGATCCCGACGTTCCAACGCGTGTTGGCTGTGTTTGTGCTGCACCCATCCGAGCAAAAAGTACGCGCCGATGAACACGGGGAGAGACACGAAACCTATAATGATATTCATCACCAGGTCAACACCAAAAACGTCCAGTGACATATTAAACAGGTAAACAACGCCCATAGCAACCATCGCCAGGGCAACCAACCCGATAACTATACATCCAACCATGAGTTGATTTTTTGTGTCATTCATATTAGTGTCTCCTCTGTCCCAAGTCATTCGCGCATGTCCTCTATTAACCTGCATTCGCCGTCGATTACGATCCACTCCTGCCGATCCATGTCCTTAGCCGCTGATGCCAGTAACAACAGATGCACGGGGATGGACGCCACCATCCCGATGATAATCCCGATCACTAGCATTTCCATGATCCCTCCTGGTAGTGTGCGGCGGGTAAAAAAATAGTGCCCACCAACGAAAATAGTTTCTCGCTGGTGGGCACTATGGTAAAATCAGAGTCACTGTGCCCGCTGTGCTGCTCAGCATACCAGCGGTGTATGGGAGTTATGGGTGTACGCTGGAATCGTGCACCCATAACGTTACTGTTATCTATACATCAGAATCGCCGATTGTGTCAAACGTCTGAATCTCATCCCCTCTTTCCGTGTATCCCCACCTAGCCAACTGTCCCATGATGACAGACAGACGCTCATCATGTCCATCGATCATACCTGACAGCCTGATGATTGATTCTGCATATGCATCGGGGTGACTGTTAGGGAATGACGATCCGCCAGATCCCACCATGCGAGAAAAGCGCGACTCATCTCCGTTATGGTACTCTGTCAGGTCGGAAAATTTATTCTCCACCACCCACATACGGATTGCATGTGTCATATGAATTATGCGCGGGCTAACGATTGATTCATTCATCTTATGCACTCCACGTCTTTCCACAATCGCGGCATTCGTTCCATCCGCGCTGCCGGTCTACGTCATTAGATTCGCAGTACGGGCAAGCGCCGTTGCGCGTGCGGTGATTCCGGTCTTTCGTAATCATCGCCGTTGATCCGGTCGTTACTACTCTGCCGTGGTCAATCGCCACCCAACCATCGCCGTTACGGTACACCATAATAAAACCTCCGTCTTCTATTGCTAAACATTAGATTATGTTTGTCCGTTTCGCTGGCGACTGTGTTAGAATTTACACAGCCCGCTAGCTGGGGTGTCAGCAAAACGGGCTAGATTCATAGCAGGTGTTTTATGCCACCTGCTATGAACCCTCATTCCTGGCTGTGGGAGTTGCACCCACTATAACCTACTGCGGGCCAGGGTCGGGGCCGATGGGATTGACTGATCTAGTTTGCCACCGTCTAGGCTTTCCGGTTTCACTCCGGTATGCGCCCCGTATTCTGTTGCTAATGCCCTGTTACATCACGCTGCCAGGGGCAGCACATCCCGATCAAACAACTGTTGGCATATGTCCGGGGCGCATACCTGTAACCACTCTCGCGCATCCGGATCACCCTGCCGCGCGTCTTCGATTGTTAGCCGAACAACCGCGGCGAGTAGGTCGTACTCTGCTACGCCCGTCGATTGCGTTGAACCCCTGAGAATGGCGCTATTTGATTTTTTCATGCTACACCACGCCGATCATGCTCATGGCACGTTACAGCCTGCCCTGTGGCCCTGAGAGACATTCTAGCAGGCAACATCACGGCACCGATTTTGCCAAACACATCTATGAATCGCTCAACGTTTGATCCCAGGTATGCCACCGACGATCCTTTGGTTACACCTCGGACCGGTCTGCCATCTGCTCCCAGGTAGTTCACACGGGGAGAGACAAAACAGACTGGGTATTGTAGTAGCGGCTGAAACCATCGTTCTGATGTCGATGCGAACGTAATACAGCACGCCTGTTCTATGCTGCCATGACGATACTCCGTCACTAGCCTGTTGATCCACGATTCGTTATGAGATCGTCCGAACGGATGATTCATCCAAACGTTGCCAAACCAGGGGAGAAATAGGCCGTTGTCATCTGCTGTGTAGTATCGGACGGCGTTAACTGTCCGGTTGGCTAGTTCACATGATGCCGGATCTAGATCGATGCTGCCCATCACATCACGGGCGCGGTCTACGATGTTCCGGGGTGTGTACCATTCAACCGATCCACTAGTCTGGTTGATTAACTGGGCAGCATCGATCCTCATGTTGTTACCCCTCTGTGTTGTAACGATTAACCAGACGATTCGCACGATCCAACTCTGCGCGCATGGCTGCCGCTAATGCATCGGACTGCGCTGCATCGCTGTCTATATCGACGCTCAGCAGAGCCAGATCTATGGCTATGCCTGTATAGTCCGTGTGCAGACTATCCAACTGTTGCCGCAACTCCGCCAAACTACTGTTGATTTTGGACATTGTGCCCTCCTAGAAACTGTGTGTGTGTGTACGTTACGACTTCTATTTTTTCAGGCTGGGCGTCGGGGGACGTAGCCCAAACTGTCCGGGGTTCTCGCAAGCCTTATCAATAATCGCTCTAATTAGAAAGCTCATGTTTCCCTCTGTATTGACTGCAGCC
>Ga0070749_10000199_pt1 | contig 37461 bp, 42 predicted proteins | sample VirMetDEL_Nov_18_FD_75180 | JGI IMG/M metagenome (GOLD analysis project Ga0070749, IMG submission 75180) | Aqueous microbial communities from the Delaware River and Bay under freshwater to marine salinity gradient to study organic matter... | ecosystem: Environmental > Aquatic > Marine >...
AAAAAGGAAAACTCTCTGGTGCTTTAGCGAATTTAACGCAGGCTCGGTCTAAAGCCTCCAAGGCCCCTGCCTTCGTAAATGTAGTATATCCTATTCTCTCGGGTGTGGCACCCCTTGCTAAAAGTTCTTCCACCACGTTGAGCAGGTAAGTCGTCTTACCTGTCCCCGGTGGGCCATATATTCTGTTTGTTTTCAAAATGCGTCTTCCTCTTCTAGTTCTGGTAAGGTGTATTCTGCGTGGACATCATCAAATGTTGCTGGTATCCTTACGAGGTTTGTCCCCTTTCCGTTGATTGTCCTAAAGACCTTAGTGGCTTTAAGCTCTTGGTTAAGTACTGCTGTTTGTTGGTTGAGCTTCAGTTCTGTGAATCGCATAGATGCTAGGTAGGCTTTGAAGTCCTTAGCTCTGTAGTAGTAATACTGCTCATCTTTGTGCGGGTTACCTCTCAGGAGGTTAGACCATTCGCTGTTCTCAGCCGCTGTCCGATTGGTCAGGAAGTCATGTAACAAATCAATGAATACTCCTGTCGGTGTCAGCTCCTTCGGAACGTGGATCACGGTCATATTGTCCATGAGATGGTTGACTACTTCATACCACTCGTTCTTCTTGTAGATCGGAGGTAAGCTACCAACGGTCTCCATAACACGTTTCTCAAAAAGGTCAGGCTTTCTAAGCTCATCAGTTTCAAGAGAGATACGCACGCCGCTACCATCAGGTTTGTGCATATCCAAATACCATATAGGTGGGTCCGTATCGACTTTAGTGAGTGAACGGTCACCCGGCACCGGCCCATCGGCGCCCACTCCGTGCTTCCTAGCTCTGCACAGTGCAGTGTTACAGTAGTGGCATAAGGGCTCTTTTCTACATTGATACCTGTAATCTTTTTTATCATAGCTTTTTGTTATGTTGTCTACTTCTTTATTACTTAACGGTTCTACGAACAGGCGGTTAGCCTCTTCTAGTTTAGTCTTCCAGTTCTCTTCATCTTCTTTCTTGAAAGCTACAGCTAGATTGCTAAGTGTTACGTTTCGAGCGGTTCCTATTTTCTGTTTAAAAATCTCATTAAGACAAGGGGGGAAATCAGGGAAGGGATCTACATCTTCTTTCTGGTATTCTTCCAACTGCTCTGTAGTGAGCTTGACTTCATCCACTCTTTTAAAAAATGAACTAAGATCGTAACTAGTACCATCAGGTTTAACAGCATAACGTACAGCACGGTCACCTCCAAAATAAGGCATATTGATCCAATTCCCAACATCTGTTCCTTTACCATCATTGCTTAACATTGTTTGCTTAGGAAAGATCTCGCTCTTACCTAAACCTAGCACACTGGCTATTGCTTCAAGGGTTGCTACCATGTCTTTAGCAGGCACCCACTCCTTGGTGAATAAATATAAATGTGCCCCCATGCTCTTACTAAAACAAGGCACTAAGGGGAGTGATCGCTCCTCGATCTCTTTAGCTATGTCAGCTACTTTGATCTTGTATTCATCAACGTCGATAGCACCCCAACGCACCATCGATTCATTATTCAGAGGAGCACAACCTACGCCCTTCTCTCCTTGAAGGTGAGAGCGCCACTCTACCACACTGACTTCCTTGTGCTTAGTAGAGTAGCGAGCCTCTCGTTTACCCACACTACTCACCTTACCGGTGAGTCGTGCTACGCCGTAGATCTTTTGTGAACCCCTGAACAATTCTAAGAACTGTTCAGCGTAGTCCATTAATAAGGATCGTCGTTACTTTCTAGTTGTGGTTGTTGAGCAGGAGCTTGGATGGCTTGAGCAGCATCGGCTTTAGCGTCGTCACGTTCGTGAGATGACTCTTCAAGTAAAGCCTGATCTTCAGATAAGTCTAATTGCTTAACCATATCAATCTGCCACGCAAACCATGAGCCGAAGTCGTTAGACTCTGTTGTGGTTGTTACTTTCCACAGTGATGAAAAGATCGGTGCTTGTTGTTCGTCGTATTTGAGAGCGAGGAGTCTTTTGCTCCATAAGGTTGCTGTCTTAAGTGCTGTGGATGTGAAAGGGATAATAGCTTTTCTAAACTCTTCCTCTCCAACCGGTCTGAACTTAACAAAGAAGTTATTTGTCTTCTCGATAACATTGTCACCTAATTTCTCTTGGTTTTTCTTTGCAGGGTTATGCCCTCTTGCCTTATAATCTGATCTTGTAGTTATTGTTAACGGGTGTTGAGCTACTGGCTTACCACCAGACCACTCTGTATAAGAAGGTAAGGAGTGTAGGACGATTACTTCAATTTCTTTGAAGACCTCTTGGCCTGCGAATACTAAGTCGCCAGCTTCCGCTCCTTCGATCTTTTTCTCCTCATGCTTTGGATCGCTTTTCTTAACGATCGCACTGCCATCCTGAATGATTCGTAGGATTGGCATCGATTCTTGTTTGTCGAGAGTGTCTAGACCCTCTCCTTCGTGTTTTGATATGTCGAACATAATTATTTAATTGTTACTCTGTTTCCTATGTATATGCCAAAAGCCTCCATAGGTATGTTAGCTCCTGATTCAATTGCTTCTTTTACGTATGCTTTGAGTGTTGATGGATGAACCGCTTCCTTTCTCGCCAAAGCGACACCTTTATTTGCAAGATCTTCAGTGATCTCGTTAGCCTTCTCAATGTCACCTCTGTCAAAAGACAAAGTAACGGTATCTTTGATAATAGCGGTATCTCCTTGTTTTTCAAGATAGTCAAAAGCGACTTTCTTATCTTTAATCTTGGCATCGTAAAAAGTGTTAAGTTTTACTTTCTTGCCTGACTGCATCGTGAAGTCAAGCATTTGCATTTGGTTCATGAGTTCAGGTAGCTCGATCTCAGCGATTCGTCGTCGCGCCTCCTTCATCTCCTTGAGCTTGTTCTCTGAGTCCTCAATGAACAGAGTCATATCATCCAATAAAGCTGAGAGCCTATTAAGCTCCTGCATCTCTGTTCCTTTGAAGTCCTTAACTTCAAACAACACCTGTTGCTTGTCGTCCTCTTCTAGTTCTGGTGATGGCTCATTATTCATTGTCCGAAGCACTCCCTCCTTCATATGCCCGTTTGTATTTTGCTATGCGTCTAGCCACGGATATTTTATAATTAAGGCTTTCCTTAACTAATGTTTTTCTCTTTACCCTGTTAGGGTTTTTCTTCCTTTTTCTGTAAGCTCTGCTCATAATTTCTTTCTATCAAAGTCCTCCTTGAAATAATCATAAGACATCTCATATATCGGACTACTTGTGGGTTTAACGTGCCCCTTACCCGCCGGTTCGACGGAGAAAGGGAATTTCCAAATTTGTATTATTTTATCGAATCCGTTGAATACGAATACGTCGTCGTCGTAGTTGTGTGTTCTTCTTAAACCCCAAGCGTATTGCTCCTTACGTAGCTTCATACTCTTGAGTGATTTCAGCTCCACCCATATCGAGCCGGGACGCCCAGCGATAGCGATATTACAATCAGGGACTCCCTGCGATGTAATAACCTCTATCCTCTGGATATCCCAACCCTTTATGCGTTGAAGATACTGGGTGAAAAGTTTCTCTGGTCCGCTAGCCATTAGTAGTCGCCTCTTATTATATGCTTCCAACCACCATACACTTGTCTGGCGGTTGCATTTATTAAACTGAAACGAATACGTCCCATACGATCCGAAATGATATAAGGGGTTGTCTTCAATTTCTTAGCGACCTCCACATGGGTGTATCCTTCTTCTTTCATTTTTAATATTCTTCTGTCTTTTTTTATTAATCTAGCTGCTTTAAAAATGATCTCTTTATCATCGTCTGTGAGACTACAGTAGGTTATAGCTAGTAACCTCTTAGATGAGCATAACTGTTTCCTAGCCATCGATCACTATATCTAATATCTCCAATAGAACATCAAGATCCCTTAACAGACCTTTGTCTATCTCCTCCGGTGCATCACAGCACATACTTGGGCTTGTATTATAAAGCCGGTTACGCACCCAATACCGAAGGGTCTTGTTGCTTATATCATTCACTGAGTCCATCACCAAGGAGCTCCTTTAAGCTATCATGTAAATCATCGATAGAACCGCCGTTCTTTGCGACCATCATTTTTATGAAAGATAAAGCTTCAACAACATCCTCGAATTCTTTTATTTCTATTTCTCCTTTTTCATTTGCTATTTCTACTTTCATTATTTTCCTTTCATTATATCTTCTGTAAATCGTTTATAATCATAGTTATTTGGTGAGGTGATTACTAGCTCATCTGAATCTTTCAGTATTGACACTAGATACAGTAAAGCTTCCTTATCTAACCTAAATCCTCCATTACAGTTGAATTCTTCTGAATGATATCCTCCTATCACATCGAAAGCATAACCTAATTTAATATCATCATGCGGTTCAGAGTTATACACATCTTTATGAATAACCATAACTACAGGGTTCGTTGAAAGGTCCTCGGATATGAATGCATCTGAAACAGCAATAGGGTTGTACTCACTACATGTGTGTATTGGTTTTGTTTTATCAAGGGAGGCTAATCCATCTTCAGGTACTGATGTATTTCCTTGGTAGTGTCTTAATTCACGATACATAATTGTCTCCTTTTAGTTTTTCATTCTTGTACCAGATATCCCGCCAATCAGGTCTTAGATTCTTAACATCCCCTGTTATCTCTTTAAGGACAAAAAAGGGGGTGAAGCTATATTAGGTATTTTTAATGCAGGTAAGAATTTGTCAAAAACCTTATTTATATTAACTATGTTAGCCATTACCAATGATCTCCTATATCTAAGTCTGCTACTGTTTTAATTTTAAGTTCTATTGCGTGTTCCATAATCTCCTGACACTCCTTGGCCTCCTTCTCGTTCTTCACGGGAACGTTGACCTCATCGTGCACCTGAGAGTAGGGCAGGTAACCCGCTTCATACATGTTGACCATCGCCTGCTTGGTCTGGTCAGCACACGACCCTTGGATCAAAGCGTTGAACGCCTTGTGGGTGTATGCTCTCTCTAAATTTTTCCTTGAATAACGTTCTTCAGCGTTTCGGCGTCCATAAACAGGGAGGGCGTCGAACTCTCCTTCCGGCTTCCAGAAATTAAATCTTCTGCGGCGTCCATAAAGCGTTCTAATAAAGCCTGTTCTTTGAGCTTTATCGGAAGTTGCTTCTGCGAGCTCTCTGATAAAAGGACAAAAAGAATCAAATGATTCAAGGATTTGTTCGCATTCATCGATATCAACTCCGATATTTTCTGCCATCGTTGCTTTTCCCATTCCGTAAGACCGCCCGAGGACGATGTCTTTGGCTTGGTTGTAGTCGACTTCTGGACATTTTTCTTCGATGAACGAGTAGATTTTTTTGCCGCTGGTTTCGATGAAATGTCTAGCTTCATCTGCGCTTGGGATTTTTTTGATGATTCCATAATGTATTTGCATTCGGGGTTCTTGGGCAGCGTAGTCTAAGCTGGCCCACTGATAGTCGCCTTCTGCCGTGTACAGACCTCTGACCCGCTTAGCATCGACGACTTCACTTCTTTTCGGAATTTGCTGGATGTTCGGATTTTTGCAAGCAAATCTTCCAGTTCTCGTTCCGCCGTCGCCCACAGCAACTTGGAGAAAGTTGGGGTGAACCCTTCCATTGATATTACCTTTGACGATGGCTTCATATACAAAGACGTTTCTAATTCTATTAAATTCTCGAACTCTTTGGATTTGTTCGAGTGTTCTATGATTTTTACCATTTTGTTGTAACCAGTTCTTTGTGATACTGGCATTTCCTTTCTCAGTTTTTGGGTAGGCGATTCCTTCTCGATCTAATAAACGAGCCAATTGCTCGGTTGACCATATGTCTACACCTCCAAGCGATTTCTTTAGAGCTTCCTCTTCCTTTAGCCATTCTTCATTTAATTCTTCTGCTTTTAATACGTCGACGGGAATACCCCGCCAGTTCATTTCGACGATGATCGGAGTGACTCTAGTTTCGAGAGCCGCAACATGTATAAGAGATTGCGATTCAATCTCTGGTTTTTGTTTCTCATATACCTCGAATGTGTTCTTCGTGTCCATCTCGGCGTACGGTCCCACAAACCTTGCTGGCAACTTCCACATTTCGCTCTTAGGATTGACTCCGTAAGCCGATGCAGCCTCGTTAAGTAATACTTCATCTTTCGGTCTTTTTAAATAAGTTCTAGAAAGGGCGTCTAGCGAATAACCGTCTGGACGCTCCTCGTTGATTAAGCTTTCCATGATCTGCGTATCCACGATCTTGCCTTTGACGTCTATGTTTAGAGTCTTTAACCAGCCAAGGTCATAAGGTGCATTATGAAATATATACGTTTTAGAAGGATCACTGGTCACCTCTCTAACCCAAGAGATGACCAGCCGCCTGTCCAAGTTATCGCCATGCAAATGAGCGATAGGAAAATATCCAGTGAATGAACGGGAAGTGATCGCAATGCCAATCACTTCGCCGTCCTTTCTGTGCCAGCCGGGACCGGAGGAGCGTAGGTTAGGATCTTTAGTCTCTAAGTCTATCGCTATCTCCATATCCGAAATATATGGGAAGACGCAAGGAGGAGCCCAAGAACTGTTGGGCTCAAACATTACTGTTTGGGTTGGCATTCTTCCAGCAATAACTTTTTCACGGCTTCCGTCAACACCATTTCACTTATCTCGTAATGCTCAGCCCATGATACAATACAGTCATATACCTCACCGTCTGCGTCTTTGAGGGAATCTAATACATCTTTAGGGTTGACCGCTTCTTCTGATATAAGGAAGCTCTCTACTATTTCAAAGGCGATGTCCCTGATCTCCTCTTTATTAGGAGTTGATGGTGTCATCTCCATCGGCTCGCTGTAGTCTCTACCATAGTAACCGCCGTAGCCACCATAATTACCAAAGGCTGATGCTACGATCTTCTTCTCAAAGATGGCTTCTTTCCACCACTGAGGGAAAGGGAAACGACCATTCTGACGGATTACAGATTCTTTAATTCTTGTGTGTTTTTCCAGTGTATCCGACAGATGGCCGTCAAAGTCTATAAAAGTGCTTAGATTGTCGACTAGCAACATCTTTTTTGAGAAGCTGAATCGAGCGTGAATGTCTAACTCGTCCGCCTCCATGTGACCTAGAGTGACGTGCAAGCCGTCTTGGTCGATCTCATCCTTGTGGTCTGTCCCTGATTGGAATGCACCTGTTGTGCAGTGATGATGCACTGTCCCTAGATTCAACCAATTAGGGTCTGTTAGATCCGCCTTGGCTCTAAGTGTAGCCATCATCTCGTGCTCTGGGTCTTCCTTGGTGGTCATACCACTGGGGGATTGCGGGAACGGAAAGGCTGACCACTTCTGCAAGACCTCATTATAATAAAGTCTTAGCTGAGCCTCAGCTTTATACTTCTGCTGAGTCCAGTGCATGAACCCGACAATGTGATGCCACAGCTCTAAGGAAAGCTTTGCTTTCTTCCATTCAAAAGGTTTTGGCTCCACTGGCACATAGCCAGCGAACCACTCTGTTTCTGTAAATTTATTCATTTTCTATATCCAATCCATAAAATTCTATTAACTCTTCTGCTACATAATGATCGTTAAAGTCATCACTATCTAAAACCCTCTCAAGTGTGTCGTGATCCACATACTCGTAATTATCAGTATCACCCTCTCCATCTTGGTATTGGTCGCAGAAGATCTCTCTAACCCTGTCTCGTAGCTCATCGAAATTAATACAGTCATTTAATTGATCTTCCTCGATAGTTATCTGACCACTGTAATGCTCATCACAAATGTAATTAGCACATCCTCTTACAGTATCCGTAGCTGTGTAGCTGATACTGTATGCGTTACTACCACCAGATGGTGTTCTCCGTGTGTAGGCCTCCCAGTGAGCTATGATGTGCTTAATTACACCTTCACTGGTTAAAGGAAAGTCTAGAGCTGTAAGCTTTGGCAGTATGACCAACCACATCCTACGAGTCGTGTCACTGTCGACAGATAGGATAGGTGAGTTAAGATGACGCTCTAGCTCTGTATTATGTATCGGTGGGATACCATAATGGCCTTCCTTTATCCATTCAGGCAGATCGTCCGTTAGGGCTTGGAAGGTAAATCTCTTCAACTCATCATTTGCCAGTGGGTTTTCTTCTCTTAGCTCACTGATAGATGGGATCTCCACCAATTCTATGCCCTCAAGCAACAGCTTTGCATTCATATTGATTGTCCTTTAGTTCAAATGGTAAATATTTAAGTGATGCCTTACTATGGACGTGATTCCATAATAAGTGCAATATCTTGTGGGCTGCTCCCATGTTAGCTATTGCCAACTGAGGATGAGCCTCCTGAGCCTCTCCTGTGCATCGGACAGGGTTGCCTGATGTATCAGTCTCGATCTCTGGGTAACGGACTCTAGGGTCACGTTCTGTGCCTTTATCGTGTGGATAATAGATGTATGCTTCGTTGTCGAAGTATTCATTGCCTGCTATGATGCAAATCTTACCCTGACAGTCCGCCTCGAACAAAGAGTTCCTACGAGCCGTGTGATTGTCTGCTGCACATATCACAATGTCGAAATCGGCGAGTAATCGTCCACTCTCGAACCATTGATCCACTGCTTCTAGAGAGATCGTAGAATCGCGTAGGATTCGTTTATACATCGATACTAGACTCTTGGCCTTAGATCGTCCGACAAATCGTTCGTCGAACGCCTGACGGTCTAAATTCCGTGCTTCTAGGATGTCTTTATCCTGAATGACTACCTTATTAAGTGGAAAACTCTTCAAAAGGACGGGTAACAAGTAACTCGTCACCCCTCCTGCTCCTATAATTAATATATTCATTAAAATAACCCTTCTACTTCTTCTCGTCTCGTTCTTATACGATGGGATAAAGCGTTATGTATATCTATCAACTCACCGTATAAATCCATTAACCGAACCCTCTCCTCTGCGGTCAGCTCAGCTTCATTACAAATAAGGGTGTTATCCATTACGTCGGCTTTCTCCAATATGTAGTCCAACTCCTCTCTTCCTTTAAGCACCACGATACACCTCCACAGCTTTGCATAATGTCGGGTGGTTGAAGACGTCCAATTCTACGTCGTCTATGTCGAATATACTGTCACAGGTCACCCTGTCCTGTCTGTGAAATATCTGCTCGAATTTGAGGTTACGTATGTCATTGTTATACACGTTGTTGTGTAATAGTTTGAACAGCGTGCTGTAATCCGTTAGGTCTGCACCTTCTAAGTCATCTCCCATACAAATCCTGCCTTCACTGAATATATTATTGAAGGGTAGCTTGTATAGCTGCTCGTTTTTATAAATAGCTGCGTATACTTCTGGTGCGTGATAACCACTGTTCGTTGCACGAACGATGATGTAGGTCTCAGGTAGATTAACCGCCACCTTTATCAATGGCAGCTCACCAGAGTATCCTTTATCTTGAGGTGCGATACGCATACCCTGCAAGTCTGGCGTGGTCGTCCAGTGACAGTTGACGTAAAGTCTCTGCACCGTCGTGATGTAGTTGATGTGACCCTCTTCCACCACTGCCGCAAAGCCTTCTTTGATTCCTCGAATGAAGATCGGCTCAGGTGTGATGTCTAGGAAATTTCTAAAGTCAGCACGGCTCGCACTGACCGGTGTTTGTTGATACTCCTCTTGGACTATCCCATTTTCTGTAATTATATATCTCTTTTGCATTGTGATTTCTTGGTTAGGTATTGGTATCTGTTGTATCTCTGGCACAACTGGCGAGCGGGCGCTCAATGTCCTCACTGCTAGGTTACTGCCCAGTCTGTCGTCTATCTTACGACGAACAACCCAATCGACATACCGCTTAAGCATATTGGTGGAGCAATTATAAGTGCAATATCTTGTGTTAAGGTCGAAAGGTGAGTCGTATTCGACGATGTCTACGCTTAAAGGGTCGAAGATTGAATAGGTAAGGTGCCACCACTTACCTGTTGGGTCTACAAAGACATCCTTCCCCTCATTGACAAAGCGAACGATGAAATGGCCGCCTTCCGGTGTGTTATCCGGAAGGAGCCCTTCTAAGTCGTCCCAATTAGCCATGGGCTTTGCTGTTCGCCTTCGGCTCGACGGTGATGATGTCACCAGACTCTAAGGAAGAAACTGAAGACAGCTCCTCGCCATTTCTTACGTAGCGAACATTTTCGCCTATGCCTAGGAAGGCTTTTAAATTCTCGTCAGCCGAGATTTCAGACAGAGTTGTCGCCTCTGTGGTTCCACTTTTTAGTCCGTTCTTGATTGTGATCATGATTTTTATTCTTTCTTGCTGTTAAATAGCCATGCTTAAATATAAGCAGCAGGCTGGTTGTTAGTTTCTTCATCTAATAGGTTGATTACCCAACCTACGGCGTATCCGGCGGCCCATATGACCGCTGAAAGTGTTAAAAGTAATAGTGTCTTCATCTTCTCCTCTTTTTTAAGTTATCGTATTTATTTTGTAGTAATAAGTGTCTACGTTTAAGTTTATGGTATTCACTTAAAGTGACACACCTGTCTTCTGGGCATATCTCCCTCAAATGGGCTAAAGTTAGTTTTCATAAACTTCTTATCTCTCTAAGGGTTGCTGGGCCAACGCCCACTATTTCCATTAATTGTTCGTCTGTCATCTTCTTCGCATCCTTCGGCCAGATCTCCATCTGACCCATCAGTTCGCTGGTTCGCTTGCTGAATGACTGTTTTAACCATGCCCTACGAGCCATGTATCGAGGGCCTTGCCATAATGTGCTCATAATAATTCCTTTACTTTATTCCAATATCTGTCTGTGTTGGCTCGCTTAGCTCTCCAACTCGGCCCGCCGTTCCAACAGCGTGCCATTTCTTCATATGAGCCGTTCGGCTCCCAGTGGCTGAGATACTTCTCAGCTATCTCAAATGAGACGAATGGATCGAAGCGATCCTGTATGGTGTATGTCGTTCCGTAGATGCGGTTAACATCTTTTATAACTACTGGATGTATTTGAAGCACTCCGACCGCCAAGCCGCTATCCCCAACGGCCGACGGTTCGAAGTTGCTTTCCACTAACATCAGTATGAACAAAAAGTGGCTCATAAAAATAATCTTTTTAATGTGAAAAGTTGAATGCTGACTACTATACCACTAAGCACTCCAATACTCATAGCGTGATAACCTCCGCCAAATAATATAGGTAGTCCGATTGTTACACTGACGTCAACATATGCGTCATATCGTAAGGCGTTCTTACCCATCAGCTTAAGAGAGGTGATGGTAAGACCCGATCCAATCATGAGACTTAAAAATAAAATATCCATGAGGTGTAGTCGTCGTTTCGACGAGGCAAGGTGTAGTCGTAAGAGCAATGCCCCGAAGGGGATGACGCCTAGGCGTCATCCTTTTGTTGCTTGTCAGCAGCCTGAGCTGCTGCTTCGTTGATCTGATCCTTTAAAGGAGCAGCCCCGCTAGATACACCTCCGACGAAACTTGTGAAAATTCCTACTATCATTGGGACGATACTAGCAAGCATAGAGCCTACTAGAAATCCGATTTTTTGGGATGCTGATAATTGTTTATTGTTATTGTTCATAATGTTTTCTTTCTTTGATGTTATTGATATATAAAAGGTTCTACTTCAAATGTTTCTTGTTTGTCCTCAATGGGATCAGCTCTCCAGTTACTTAGATCTGAATAGCGGTAAATTTCCTCTGAATTAATCTCTTCTTCTTTGATAAACTCCTTAGTCTCGTAAGGACTGTCTTGCCAAACAGCCATCTTATCTAACTTTCTCACTCTCGTGAATCGCTCATCAATGTCTGATCGCTCACCAACTGTTCTAGATAACTCAAACTCTCCGTTCTCTGCTTGAATGAACACATCGATCGGGATTGTCTCTACGTGATAAGTCTCAGAGAACAATTCACACATATCATCCTCAAGCCTAACACTTGGTTTCGGACAATATGGGTCTCTTGGTAAGTCATTAAACCAATCAAATACCACTTGACTCGGATCCTGCTCAAGAGCTGTTTCTCGCTCAAGACGCTCAGTTACGAAGTTGAACTTGTCCATCCACGGACGGTCATAAGCCCATCCGTAGTGACGTGCGATTCGTTTTAAACGTGAGACATAAGGACTGTCCCATGAGTCGATATACTCCTTTGCAACATCGCACAAAGTTGACCATAGCTCCTTACGAGCCTGCTCATATTCCACACGAACTTCCCAAGGGTGATCCTCGGAAAGCTCGTTTTTGATGTCAGAATACATTTTTAAGACATCCCTGACTCCGTCAGGTGCGTCCATTATTTAGACCCTCCTTTCTTTGCAGCTCTGCGTTTCTTAGGTGCTGGCTCTACATCGATAAAGCAAGCAGGGATTATGTCGTAACGAGGTTTCTCTACTTTGCCTAATTTCTCCTGTGCCTTGCGTTTAATGTCGGAGATAGGAGCCGCTTCTTCTTCAACCAAATAACACTTGGATCGTGGGGTCAAGAACTCAAGTCTTGGGTCTTCCGGATGAAGCCATAAGGTCTGTAATACCTTCTTGTTAACTAGGACGTTTAACTTGATGTCCCTTTTAGTCTTTGTAGCTGAGATTACTATTGATTCTTTCATGTTCTTTTCTTTCTGTTAGTTTTCTTTCAATTAATTAATATATAAATAATTCACTCCCTCCCTTCCTCATAGTGGATTGACTACGAGATGAAGGAAGGAGTTTAAAGTATTGGTTAAGTCTATAATGACTAAGTCATCAGGCAACTCACGCAGGAGCTGCCTAGTGATTCGTGGAGCGTCAATAACACTCCATTTGTAGAAGCGGTTCGTGAAATCAACCTGCTCTTCGTAGGTGATCTGGCGGTTCGTGATTACTATTGCGTACATAAGTATGTTAGTTCGGTTAATGAGGTCGGATAAGCCTCGAAACGGTGATCAGTTGGGTTATAACCCTCGATTTGTGCATCTAACTCATCACCCTCGAATAAAATGTCGTCGGATCGGCGGTCTCTAACTATGATGTAAGTGTTCATGTTTTTTCCTTTTAATATATGTTCTAGTTTAATTACACCTCAAATTCAGCGTGAGTGGCTGTGGCGATGACAAGAGAAGGACGAGCTTGCGAGCTTGGGCAGAAATAATCATCATTTGGAAGGGGCCCTCTGGGAAGTAGTCGAAATGTTAATTATTTGTGTCTCCTGACCTTGCGTCGTTACATACTTGAGCGTAGCGGGATCGTGAGCCCTGCGAACTGTGGTGTTTTGGTAAGCCCGAATGCTAAAAGGAGTAGAATGCAGGGGTCATCCTTTTCGTTGGAAGGACGAAGGACTGGAAACTAAAAGTCGTAAGATCGATGAGCACAAATGGTATGCTATACAAATGCCTAGTCAGATGGGTTGATGATAGGAGGAACGGAGATCATTGAACCAGATGGCAGGCGATTGTTTGCAGACTACGGTATACTAACTAGAGCGAAGCGACGCTTGTATCGAGATATGTGTTATATGGTAATTGATTGCCAACTAATAGGTAATGCAATACTTTTGCAATAGTCTAAGCGTATGTATATCAACATGATAGAATATAAGGACTAGGAACTAGGTAGTGGCTCATGGGTCGTGGGTGATGCTGACCCAACGAACACTCAGGCCATCAAGCCGCCTAAACACTGGCCTGCGAGCCGACGGACACTGAATCACGAACTAAGGTTAGTAGACCAACGGACAGAGAGCCGACGAGCAGTGATCCGACGGTTCGTTTGTTGTACAGACAAGGAATTCAATGAAGGGGGGTATGGGGAAATTCGCTTGCAAGAGTATAATGATACATCCCGAAAATCCATTTTGACCATCCGAACCGAAAATCAAACTGTTTTACAAATAGTGTATAAATGTCCACTAAAAAGTGCCAAAAAGGGATGATGGACCGAGGGGATATATTAAAAGTGCAAAAACAATCAATATGTGAGGGACGGCCACGAGGCCTGTAATGGTCTACCTTCCGAGCGGGGGGCTGGGGGGCCTATTAAAAGTGAACAGGGACCAATATCTTATTATCTATATAGACAATCAAGGGTTTATGAAGAATATATTGAAAATATTGGTTTTTTTTGAAAAAAATAAAACTGAAAAAAAACTCTAGAAGATCAATATAATCAATATAAGAGCCAATAATCATCAATCATTTGTACATAAGTAGTTAAGTATCAAGTATACCCATTAATTTAGATTTGTATTGATTATGGTCAAAAAACCAATGTACGTTTAATACTTTCAATATACCTTGATTTCTTGACATTCATCATTTGTTTAGCTTTATTTTGTTCATGCCGATTACTGATGAAGAGAGAGCCTCATTGGCTGCTCAAATGCGATCAAAGATCCTGAAGGATGCTGCTAAAGAGCGGTCGAAGAAAGCCCCTGCCAAAAAGAAGAAGGCTAGGAAGAGGAAAAAGCCAACATTGACCCTTGAACAGAGGAAAGAGAGAGCCGCAACCTTGGAGAGGAATAAACTGTCCAACCGGCACCATGCAAACAAGGCAGCCAAGAAGAGGACAGAGATAAACAAGCTATCATTGGCTGAACAGGTGGCGAAGCAGCAGTTGGCTACAAAAGTGGCTGAAAGTGTAGCGGACAGTCAGCCGATCGCTGAGATATTAAAGGAGCAGAACTACGATCCGGTCAAGCAGTTGATTGCTTTGGCGCAACACCCTGAAGCTAAGATAGCGGACAAGATATCTATCAACAAAGCATTTATAAACAAGATCCACGGTGATGTTAAGAGTATTGATATCCAAGGTAAGATTGATTCAACGGTCAATATCCAGATTCAATCATTTGCCGATGCGACCGAGGTGGCCATGAAGGCGATCCACGAGCAAGCTGTTGAGTTATCGGATGAGGATTATGAGGAATTTGAACCAGAGGTGTCAGAATGAGTATATTACCGAAAAGCCAGATGGCCTATGACGCAGAAGAGGAGCAGGAGGCTCTTGATTTAATCAATGAGGCTTATTTCACCTTACAGCATATTATAGGAAATAAAACCCCAGAGGAGGCACCAAAGCTTTGGAAGGCCTACGTTGCCGTAATGCCGGAAAAAGAGAAGACGAAGTGCTATGAGGTAGCTCAATCTACTTATACGACGTTTTTGCGAATCGGTGAATCGGCGGGTGTGGGTAAATATGCTACTTATACCCCTGAGTATTGTAAGCAGATGCGTGACCAGTGGATGGGTAGAATGGAGTTATTTACAGATGCCTAAGAAATGGGACGGCCGATTACCGGCATATGGATGGAACCCGACGTGGTACCAGTTAAAGCTTTGGCAGTATTTAGAGAAAGGCGGCAAACGGGCGGTCTGTGTGTGGCCTAGACGTCACGGTAAGGATTACTGTAGTATCAATTGGTGCGCGACGGCCAGTCAGGCTCGTGTGGGCACTTATTGGATGGTCTATCCTTATTTGAATCAAGGCCGACGGATCGCATGGAACGGAATGGATAAGGACGGAAATCGGTTTATCCATGCTTTTCCACCAGAATTGATTGAGAGTCAGTCAAACGCTGAGATGCGCCTTCATCTTAAGAACGGATCAGTCTTCCAGATCATGGGGGCGGACAAGCCGGACAGTTTGGTTGGATCTAACCCTGTCGGCATAGTATTTTCTGAGTGGTCATTAATGGACCCTCATTGTTGGAAGCTTATAGCCCCTATCTTGGCGCAGAACGACGGATGGGCTGTTTGGATTTACACGCCTCGTGGACCCAACCACGGACTTTCGATGCTAAACCGAGCAAAGGCGAACAAGTCATGGTTTTGGTCCCACGAGACGGCTAAAACGTTGAAGTTCGTCCCTCCATCAGCCTTAAGGGAGTTACGTGATGAATTGGGTGACGAGGCGTTGTTCCAACAGGAGGCCTTCTGTTCATTCGAGACACCGATGCAGGGAGCGTATTACTCTAGCCAGATTAATTTAATCCGCCGCAAGAAGCAGATAGGTAAGATACCTTGGGAGCCGAAGGTGGATGTGATTACCTCATGGGATTTGGGTATGGACGACGCTACGACGATATGGTTTTGGCAGATCGTGGGTAATGAGATCCGTGGGATCGACTACTATGAGAACAGCGGTGAGGGTTTACAGCATTACGTCAAAGTTCTTAAGGACAAACCTTACACCTATGGGAAGCACTATTTACCTTGGGACGTCTCAGTTCGAGACCTTTCAACCGGAAAAACCCGACAACAGACGCTCCGTGAGATGGGCTTAAATCATGTGCAGCCGGTAAAGAAGTTACCTGTTGCTGATGGTATAGAGGCAGGTCGTAACATACTACCGAAATGTTGGTTCGACCAGATTAACTGTGATCGTGGCCTAGATGCACTATCTTCCTATCGTAAAGAATACGATGAGGAGAGGGCAGTATTTAAGACATCGCCTCTACACAACTGGGCTTCTCACGGAGCTGACGGATTCCGGACATTTGCTGTAGGTTACCGTGAAAGCATCAAAAGTAACGACAAGCACAAAAAGAAGCAGATCATGGATATAAGTTATGACATATTTAGTGTTGACAAAGAGGATGATATTTATTCCCTTTAAGTATGGCATTCTCAGCATTAGCGGTTGCAGCACTCGGCTCGTCTTTTGGCGCAAAGAATAACTCCTTTACTAAAAAAAGGAAGAAGGCTGCCCCAGCTCAGAAGAAAGACTTTTCTACTCAATCTAAACCAGCGTTGGGGTCTAAAGCACCCCAGCGTCCCGGTTTACTTGGATCAGGCACAGCACCGGCGGCCGGTTTGGTGGCTTTACTGACCGCACTTTTCGGGGGTCGTAAGTAATGGGTAGCGAGCAGATAGCAGATGCTAGAGATATATTTTTACCGGAGCTTCAGCGTTTCGCAAATGAGCAAGCAGGTATCCAAGGATCACCTGTTACTATAAAAGAGAATGAGTTTAATATAGCTCTAGATAAGCAATTTGCTAATGTAGGAGCTGGCCGTGATTTCATGAGGGAAAGAGGGGCTTTCGGTCGTGTTATAAGGGAAGAAGGTCATGATTTTCATTTAAGTAATTTCATTGAGTTAAACCCCGCACCGCCTCCTCCACCTCCACCCGACCCAATAGCTGCGGCGTTGGATCAGTTGGCAAATATATTTAAACCACCCCCACCTCCTCCAAGCCCACCGGCACCAGTCAGACAGTCGGTAGCAACAACTGGCCCGACGGTCAGCAGAAGCCGAGTGAACTTCGGTAGTTTTGCGGCAGCGGCGGCCCCTAGTGGTGGAGATTTCACAAGGCGCAATAGAAATAAATTAGGCGCAGGAATATGAGACAACCTCCTAAAGACTTTATAAACCAGTTAATAGATAGATACAACGCAGCTAAGACAGGGCGTGATAACTGGCAAACCCAATACCAAGACGTTCAAGATTACGTGCGTCCTACGAGTCGTGACTTCCAAGGGGGTCACACCACAGGTCAGCGAAGAACGGCTAAAGTGTATGAGGGGACAGCGTTATGGGCGGCAAGTGCTTTAGCGGCTGGATTGAAGAGTTTTCTCATACCTGATTCTGACATGTGGGCGTCCATCGGCATACGAGGGACGCCCAACCACAAGCTAGACAGTAAGGGTCGTGCTTGGGTTCAGGAGGTCAATGAGATAATGCACTACTACTTTAGTCGCATGGAGTCGAACTTCAGTAGTACGATGCACGAGACATTCCTCGACCTAGTAGGTTTTGGAACAGCGATACCTTTTACTTATTGGAGCGAAGATGATGATGGACCTGCGTTTAAAATATTTCCACTATCTGCGGTATGGCTTGACCAGAACAACAACGATAAAGTGGATGTTGTATTTAGAGATTTCGAATTCACGATTCGTCAGATCCGTCAGGAGTTTGGTGACAAGGCTGTCGACAATCACGAGAAGCTTGCGAAGCTTAAGCCAGAAGACAAGATAACTTTAACACACGCTGTATTCCCGAACTCTGACCCAGAGCCAGTTCGCAGGAAGAAAGGCACTAAGGCGTTTGAGTCTATCTATTTCTCGGAGCAGTATAGACACGTATTCCGTCGTAACTCGAACAAGTTGATGCCTTATCAGCCGTCTCGTTGGTCTAAGATCAGTGGAGATATCTACGGTATCAGTCCGGCACTTAACAGTATGCCTGACATTTTGTCATTACAGGTTATGATGCGTGAGACAATGGTTGGCTCTCAGTTGGCTAATCGTCCGCCCACAGTATTTGACGACGACTCTTTCATGCTTCCTATAGCATATAAGCCCGGAGCGCAGCTATTCAGAACGCCCGGAGCGACAGACCCTGTTCAGTTAACAGGTGGTAATAATTTCAATATCACGCTAGAACTTATGCAACAGAAGCAGGAGAAGATAGCGAAAGACTTTTTCATTGACTGGTTGTTACGTCCTAAGAAGAAGGAGCGTCAGACGATCCTTGAGATTCAGGACGACCGTGAGGAGATGTTCCGCCAGTTGGGAGCAGTTTTAGGCAGGATCGAACGGGAGTTGTTGGGACCGCTTGTCAGATACACATATCATTTATTAGAAGAACATGACAAGATCCCAGCTCCCCCTGCTAGTATCGGTAGCAAGAACATCAGTATTGAGTTCGTAAGTCCAGCGGCAGTAGCTCAGACAGGTTCTAAAGGTAACTTACTCTTACGTTTCATCCAAGAGATCACCCCTCTTATGCAGATAGATCCTTCAATAGCTCAAGGTATTAAATGGCCTGAGTTCTTGCAGCAACTAGGTGTGTATAGGGGAATCAGCCCAGAGCTTATGTTAAGCCCAGAGGAGTTGGATGCAGTCAAACAACAACAAGCCCAGCAGGCTGAGACGGAAGCAGTAGCGGCACAAGGTGCGGCGATGCAACCAGCAGCTTCGGCTATGAAAGATATAGCCCAAGCTAAGTCAGCTGGATTAAATGTATTAAATTAATGCCCTCAAAGAAGAAGAATGGAAAAACGATCAATCAGACATACAAGGATTTGTTCTCACAGGAGAACCCTGACGCTGTAGTCGTATTGGATCATATGTTAAAAACCCTAGGTGTTACTAAATACATCGGGGGTGCAACCATGGATGAGCTGGCTCGTGCAGACGAGCGAAGACGCTACGGTTTCTCTTTATTACGCTTACTAGGTCTATCCGAAGACTTTATAAAGGAGCGTGCCAACGTACAACTAACAAGTCTAGAAGAAAGATTATACGACGATGAGTGATGGTCAAGACACAGGTCAAGGAACGGGGAGCGAGCAATCGTCCGCACCAACCGGGAGCCTTGGGAGCCAATCAGCCCCTGCCACAACAACCGAGCAACCTTCAACCCAAATGGATTGGAGAGATGCTATAACAGACGCCTCAATTAAAAACAGTCCCACGATTGCTCAATTAGAGGCAGGTAGTTCTTCAGAAGCTTTGGATCTTATGTCCAAGCAACTGGTGCATGCCCAACAAATGGTGGGAGCTGATAAGATCCCCAAACTGAAAGAGACAGCAACACCTGAAGAGAGGAAGGCTTATTTAAATGAGCACTTCGGAGTTCCTACTGACAAAGGTAATTATGACTTCGGTCTGCCTGAGGACGCAGGGGATGACATCAAGGAGGTAGCTGGATTGTTTCAGGACATAGCTTTCGACAATGATTTAACTGCAACTCAAGCGAAAGCTTTGTATGAAAAAGTCGGAGAGTATTTTAATGAAAAAGGTGAAGCTTCTAAGGCAGCTCAGGAGGCTGAAATTAAGAAAGGCCTTGATGGACTTCGGGAAGAATGGGGTGATCGGTATGATGCTTACCTCAAACAAGCGAACAATGCACTCGAAAGACTGAATGTTGAGGGAGCTGACAAATTCTTCGAAGAGAATCCCGCAGTATCGAACTCCCCTGTTATGATGAAGTTATTCCAAAAAATGGCTGCTGTTATGATGGAGGATGCCCCTGTAGGGACTAACAACAACTACGCAACTTCGGGGTCGTCAAATGCCGAAGCATTTGAGAACAGTCCGGAATGGAGATCAGCCCTTAGTAAAGTGCTCAGCGGCAATGCTACACCTGCTGAGGAGGCTGAATATAATCGTTTAAGACTAATAAGGGACAACATTTACGCTACCGCAGGTTAAAAAGTTCTTTACAAACCATTTAAGATCGCTACCTTTATTTTAAGGGTAGCGATTTTTTCGTCCTTTGACCCGACAAAGTCGGCCATCGCCTATGGAGAAGGCACGAAGTCCTGCTGTGCAGGGGAGCTTTATCTTAACCAAAATTAACCACAAATAATAATACAATGAGTTATTTTATTTCAAGTGGCGGTGGAACAGGCTCCTCCGCTATAGATACAGTAAAAGTAAATCAGTTCAAAGAAGGATTTGCTACAGCATTTCAACAAATGGATGTTCGTTTGGCTGGTGCGTTCCGTATGGAAACACAAGACACCGAATATGCTTATCACGATCGTATCGGGATTGCAGAAGAGATGCAGGAAGATACCGTTCGTTATGGTGATAATCCTCAGTCTGAGATCGATATGGATCGTAGACGTACACAAGTAAGAGATTACGAGCTAGGTAAATATATCGAGCCAAAAGATCTTCATCGTGTATTAACTGACCCAACCGCTCCGGTTATCGCTGAAATGCGTAAATCTGGACATCGTAAGATTGACGACATCGTTCGTGATAATATCTTCGGAATAGCTAAAGCTGGTAAAGCAGGTGCAACTGAAGTCAGCTTTGTTGACCAAGGTTTCGCAGGTGAAGCTGGTGATGCTCTTATCTCAGTTGGTGAGATGTCTAAAGGTCATAGTAACCCAATCACAACTACTGGTGATTATCGCTTACAAAGTGGTGACACAGAAGGTATTGATATTGGAGTTGAGTATGATAAGACTTCTCCGGGAACAGCTACAGGTATCACATTGGACAAACTGCAAGCAGTTCGTTACACAATGATGAGACTAGACGTAATTGATCAATCTGAAGTTCTTGATATTTGGTTGGGATCAGCTCAGTTCAATCAGTTAATGGACATCGAAGAAATTCGTAACGCTGACTACTCTATCCGTAAGAACTTGGCTGAAGGTAATGTAACCTCATTTATGGGATTCCGTTTCCGTCACTTCGAGCGTTTATCTGGTAGTGGAACAGCTGCTGACCCACGTCAGTGTATCGTAGCTAAGAAAGAAGCTTTAATCTTCTCTCAAGCTAAAAGCTTAAGTGTAGATATCTGGAAAGATACTGCTAAGAAGAATATTCCATATATTCTCTTCAAATTATCTGCTGACGCTACCCGTATGTTCGGTGAGTGCACAGCTCGTGTTAACTGTATAGACTAAGAAAGGGGAGTGATTTAAAATGGCAGCAATTACATATGATGCTTATTCAGATCAATTAACTAACGTAGATTCAGACGACAACTTGTACCTAACAGAAGCTGAAAAAGGCGGAAGAGTTCGTACAGTTCGTGCTGAGTTTACAGCAGCAGCATCCATCGCTGATGGATCTCAAATCGAGATGGCCCGGATCAAAGGATCTCGTGCTATCAGTGGAAGTATTGACTCAAGTGGTCGTGCTTTACTTCGTGCAGAGGTGGGATACTCTTTAGTATCTTCTGCTACTGACGACAATGACAATGTATTACTAGGTGGGGCAGGAACTCCAATCTCTATCGCTACGGCGGGAACGGTTGCTCTTACTCCCCATGATGGAACAAATCTAGTAGGTTCAATCGCATTACCTGCCGGAGAGGTATCCTTGTTCGTAACTGTTGATAACAACGGGGGAGCAGGACTACAGTCTGGTGATGTAATCGCACTTGACCTTCAGTATGTTCAGTAATGGCATCAACTAAGATCGACATTTGTAATGGCGCGCTCATCCGAATAGGTGAGCGTGTCATTTCATCCTTAACGGACGGGACTGCAACAGCAGACCTGTGCAGCAACCGTTATGAGATAGCTAGGCGAAAGGTGCTTCGATCGCACCCTTGGAAACGTGCACGCAAACGTGCTGTTTTAGCGGCTAGTGGAACTGCTCCTGACTTTCAATGGGAGAGGCAGTTTCCAATTCCCTCAGATTGTTTGAGGGTCTGGTTGGTTACCGATGTAAATGGTGATCCGATCAATGAGTGGGAATTCGAAGGCAATATGATCCTTACGGACGAAACTTTAATTTATTTAAAATACATACAAGACTACGATGATGTCAGTTCTTTAGATGACTCTTTGAATGAAGTAATCTCTTTGCAGATGGCTTTGGAAATGTCCTACGTAAGATCTGGCGATGAGTCAGCTACTAGGCGTATAATGGAAGAGTATCGTATTAAGTTTGCAGAAGCTAAAAGTATAGACGCTAAAGAAGACTACCAGAAGACAATAGATGCCGATGAGTGGATCAATGCTCAAACTAAAGGGTTGTTACCTACTAAATATAAAAACTTAGCATAATGCCAGAGATAGACCCCATACAAACCAACTTCACGTCTGGGGAGTTATCCCCTAATACTTTTGGCCGTGTTGATATCGATCAATACCGTAATGGGGCTAGGCAGATAACAAACTTCATAGTCGACCCTAAAGGGCCTTTAGAGTTCAGAGGGGGTTTTGAGTATATCGAGGATTCTAATGCAGCTACAATAAGTGAAGCTTCTAGGTTATTCGACTTCGTTCCTACAAGTAGTTCAGCCTACCTGATTGAGTTGGGAGATGATTTCATCAAAGTGATGGATCGTGATGGTACACAGAAGTATATAGATTTGACATTAGGCTACGCAGCTGCTGACATATGGGATGTTACTGTGGAGTCCTCTGATAATGAAATGTTTTTTTATCATCCCCTTTATGCGCCGAGGAAGTTGGTGCGCACTGATGATTCGACTTGGTCGTGGGAGCTTCGTGATTTTAAACGTGGCCCTTATGTTAATATTGACCGCAACGATATTGAGCTGCAAATAGACACCTTTGTTTACAGGGTGACAATCACTACTTCCAATACAGGGGAGTTCGGCACTTTAAGTGTAGGCACAGATGATTACATCGAGTGGGTGGATGGAAATGATTGGTTTCTAGGTAAGGTAACGACAGTTGTTGATACTTCTACGTTAACAGTAGAGCCGGTGTCTTATATCGTCAGAGATGTTAACTTCGACTTAGCTCCTCAGAGGAACCAACCAGCGACAGGACAAATAGGTTCTAGGGTAGCAGGTTTTTCTTCACTTTTTGAGAAAGCTTATTTAAGGTTTACTGATGCGAATGACGGCAAAAAGTCATGGGTCAGAGGGGACTTTTATAATGGCACAGACGGCACGACGACATTATATGATACACTTACTGTTGATGACCTCGGCAGTTCTCAATATTATATTTCACACGACACCGGAGTCAGTAATAATTTTAAACCTTTGTTTTCTGCTGATAGCCCTGATGCAGCAACGCAGTTAACAGGAAATTTAACAATAGAGGATGAGACAAACACGGCTGTGGTTACGGCTACAGCTTCTCTGTTTGATGCGGGGACAGCGACCTCTAGGGATATAAACAGATGGTTATTATTACAGCTTGGCTCTCAAGCCCTGCACGTCAAGATAGTGTATGATGCCGCAAACACCGGAACCCGTGTCAACGTCGAACCAGATTCAGCACCTCCAAGGGAGCCAAGGACAGACTTGGTAGCGAATGATGGTAAGACAGGCATATGGTTCCTAGGTGCTTTCTATGGACAGGATGCTGACGCTGACGCCAGTTATCCGTTCGCTGGGCAGGTATATCAGCAAAGACAGATGCTGACAGGCACCCCTCAGCACGCCAGTAATATATTTAGTAGCGTAACAGGAGACTTCAACGACTATGCTCCTTATACCTTAGACACTGAGGTATTAGCTACTTCCGGTATTTCCTACAAAATGGCTGGTACCCACGCAGTAGTGCGTTCCATTACAGCTAAGGATGAGCTTTTAATAGGCACCGAAGGAGGTATGTTTCGGGGGCGAGCATCCTCCAACGGTGATCCTATTACTCCTACAAACTTCAGGATAACCCCTGAAGAATCTAAAGGTATAATTATACCACCTTTACTTGTAGGGACAGATTTGTTATACATCCAACGGTCAGGGCATAGAGTGAACCAGATGTCCTTTAATATAAGGAGGAACGGATATGAGGCTCAAGATACAACAATTCTCGCTGACCATTTATTTGAAAGAAGTGGGACAGAGGCCGCTGATTTTTGCTACAAGCAGGAGCCTATTTCTACCCTTTGGGTATCTAAAGAAGATGGTACTTTAACAAGTTTAACTTATGAGCAACAGCAGGACGTCTATGCGTGGGCGCAGCATCAGTTAGGTGGAATGACCTTAACTTCAGGGGATACTTTAACTAATGGAGCGTGGTATAGGATAATAGCTAATACAACAGATTTCACAGATTACGGAGCTGACGTAAATGATTACGGAACTATTTTTCAAAGTACGGGCATACCAACTCTCACTGATGATGACGAGGTTCAAGAGGTGGGTTTTGTCGAGTCGGTTGCGAGCTTACCTTCGTCTGATAAGCGTGAAGATTTGTTATACGCCTTGGTTCAAAGGGGTGATCAGAAAACTATTGAACGTCTTAATTCCAACTACACTCCCGCCCATAGTCAGGATAAGCAGGATATGGTATTTCTCGACTCTTCTGTTACTATTGACCTTGGCGGCACTCCTACAACTGTGGTTTCTGATGCTTCGTTAGCTAGGTTTAACGGAAAGACGGTATCTGTGGTAGCTGATGGAGCGAAGCAACCTGACGTCACTGTCAGTGCTGGAAGTATTACTTTACAAAACTCAGCTAGTCAGCATGTCCATATAGGTTGGTCTTATCGTGGCATCCTTCAACTCTTAGAGATGTATACCGAGGGGCTGACAGGCACTAATCAAGGGAAGCGTAGAAACATGCACCATATGACTGTTCGTTACAGGAACAGCTTAGGGTTCTTCTACGGAACAGATTTACAAGTCTTGAGGCATGAAGAGTTCTCTGAAAATACAAGAACAATGAATCAAGGTCCACCTGTTGAGACGGGTCAACGTAGGGTTGAAACAACCACTGGATGGGATAGAGAGCTTGACTTTTACGTGGTTCAGGATTTACCTTATCCACTAACAATCTTGGCAATTATGCCCGAAATAAACCAATCACGATGATCTACTTAAATAGAAAATTTCTACATTTCATATTAGGAGAGCATTTAAGGTTTAGTATTCTCCCTGTTCTTTATGGAGTGGCAGCTGTGGCTTCTATCGCTGGGGGTGCCATGGGTATGTCTGCTTCTAAAAAACAAGCGAAAGCTATAAAAAGACAAGCAGCAGCTAATAAAAAAATAGCTTATAAGAACGCAGCTCTTTTAGAATCCTCTGCTGAAAGAAATTTAAAAATCTCTGGTAATAATATAAGATTCGGTAAATTAGAGAGAGGGGAGGAGCAGTTTTTTTTAAACAGAGAGAAACAAATCCTAGCTTTATCTAAACAAAGGGCCGTGGATGAGACTCAAGCAGAAATACAAGAATTATCTGAACAAGGGGTGCGTCAAGAGGCAACTCTTTTAGTAAGTATGGCGGCTTCAGGAAATGATATAACTTCTGTGTCCTCTCAAGCGGTTATGACAGATATGAAAGTAGCTGTTAATAAAGAGATTGCTTGGCTTGCTCATCAAGGTAAAGTAGCTGAAATAGATGCGTTAAATCAAATAGGTTTAATTACACATAATGTAGATAGGTCTAAAGCTTTATCTTTATATGAGACAGAGGTTGCAAAAGAACAAGCGGTTTTTGATAATAAACAAACACTACATGAAGCAGAGATCCAGAGAATGCAAGGGGATGCAGGTATAACTGTAGCCTCTGCCCAAGCTTCTGCGGCAAAAGCTCAAGGTGTGGCTGGTTTAATTTCATCCGTAGGACAAGCGGCATCCTTCGCTGCAAAAGCAAAAGCTTAATATTATGGCAAGAAAAACACCAATCCCTCAGGCTAAAAATTTCAAACCTTCAGCACGAGGAACTCAGCGTGCAGGTAGGCCTTCTCTTTCTCCTTATATACAGACAGAATACACAGGTCCTTCAGCAGCCAAGGCTTATGCTAATATGATGTCTAATTTAGGCTCTAGTTTAGGTAGTATAGCGAACACTGTAGAGCAGATAGATCAGAAAAAGAAGCATGCTTTTGACTTACGTTATGATCGTATGTTTACTGAAACAACACGGCTAGCTGAAGTAGAGTATAGGCAGTCGGTAGAGCAAGGTAATCCTTTAGCTGAGTCTTATGAAGAGTATGTAGCAACTAAGGTAGATACATTAGGGGCGGGTTTAACTAATGAGGATGGCTTCAGGCAAGACTCTTGGGATGAGGTGATGGAGAAAAGAATATCACCCACTTTAATAGGTGCTCAAAGATTAGATGTAGGTTTTAAAGAGGATAATCGACAATATGAGATGACCCTTGCGAAAGATGCTGTAAAGAAGGATTTAGTAGAGTTGTCAAAAAGCCCAGAATCTTTCTCACAAGAATCCGCAGATGTTGTAATAGATAAGCTCACCAAAATGAAAGCTATGGGGGCGCATAAAGTAGAGAATGCGGAATTAGACTCAGATATAACTGATTTAATATATAGTTATATAGTGGATTCCATTGCTTCTAAGAAGTCTCAGATAATTGAAGAGCTGGCTCAGAATAATGTGGACTACACTCATGAGGAAGCTCAGTCTATAGCAGAGACTTACAAGAAGCAACTGTCTGAGGAAATGTCTTCTTTTCTTCAGAATGAAGTAATAGGTGGTATGCTGTCTATGTCTTCTGAGCAGAATCAAAAACTTACTACTATGATGGCTGTTTTGTCTAAAGGAGGTGATCCTAAAGAAAACAAAAGCTTCGGTAGTTTGGCGGTAGGTTTTGCTGATGCTAATATAGGGGCTGAAGTTGAGAAGGTAGCCGTGCAAGTCGATAACTTGCAAGGGGTTACTTTAATGGGTAACCAAGGACAAATGGTAGAGGAGACACTGGAGAGCATAGAAGAGGCTCTCAGCTCAGTGGATCACGACACAGTTCATGGAAGAAACCTTAAAAAACTAAAGAGACAGGCGATAGCTTATAAAAGATGGAGTGAGGATGTAACCTCCGCTCAAGAGGATGGTTTTTTCGATATAAACGCACTATCAAGGAGAATAACCAACGACAGTTTAAACGCTTCTTTTTTAAATGAAGAGGACCAAGCTGCCCTTGCTTTAAGGCAAGAACAGTTGAAAAAACTTCAGGTAGCCATATCTGAAAATTCTTACTCTACTATAAGATCTTTATATACAAAAACTAGTTTAGAGAACCCTGATGCGGCTATTATACCTTCACATAAGGAAATAATACAATATACTTATGATATGATAGGGAAGAACCCGGCACTTATTTCCTATGATACGGCGGTATGGCTCCCAGAGGAATCTCAAAAAGAGGGAGTGGCTGCGGCTGATATGTGGATATCCACTAACCCAGAAGCGGGTCGTATACCTATTCTTAATAAGATTACAGAGCAAGTTAATGGAGTAACTAAGCACATCCCTGCCAACAGGGAGCAGCAGGCTCAAATTAAGCATGCAATTACACACCAGTTTTTTAAAGATGCGGCTAAGTCGAACCCTGAAGCTGTAATGTTGTTTAATATGGCTGAAGGTTATAGGGGTGCTTTAGTTAAAGCAGGAGATTCAGACGCCGCTGTTAAATACCAGAGATTAGTGAACAATGGTAGGGATAATGAAACTTTTAAAAATATAGCTAATCAATACCCTAAAGGCCACAAAGCTGTTCTCTCACAAATAGATAGAACCCCTGAGCTGTCTATGTTTTTTGAAAAGATGTCTGAGACACAAAATGGCTTCCCTTTAACAGATGACCCTATTTCTCTCTATAAAGGGATTATAGCTAGACAGGTTTTAGGTATGATGATGACTGATGGAGAAACTGATGCTTTATCAGAAGGAGATACAGGGGAGATATCAGATTACGTGGAAGAAGCTATTGAAGAAATAGTGGGATCTCAGTATAATGTTAAGCAGGATGTTTTTGGAAACGAAGGGGTTTTTGGACTAGGTCAAGATACTTTACTATTGAGTGGTGTAGGCCAAGACCGAAGTTTCTTCGGAAAGGTTATTTCAGCCTTAACGCCTGATTCATTAGAAGCTCGTAGTGGGGTGGCTACTTCAGTGGATTATTTCACTCCTATTCATGAGGGTAAATTCACCCCTGAAAGCCCTGAGTCTTTAGCTTCTGTTTTATCTGCGTTTCAACCACAGGTTATTATAGATGGTAGACAATCTTTCGACCCTGATTCTATGGTTGCGGATAACTACTCGATTAAGTCTTATAGTGATGTGAAGGACTTAGGTACTGGTATGATATCAAGAGTGGAGAAAAAAATCACCGGTAAGGAGTTATTTGATCAAATGTCAAAAGGACGTCTTAGGAGTGTTACTTCATCGGATGGGTCTTATATTTCTATATACTTTAATGGCACAAGTGGGGGTTTCACCGAACTGCTTTACAAAGGGGTTCCTTTATCTATAACTAGTGAGCAATACCAGAATATAGAAAAACAAGCGGAAGTTAATTTTAATGATTGGGAAAGGAAAAACTCAGGCTTGCGTACTAGCATAGGTTCGCTAACTTCTAAGCATCAAGAGTTCCTTAGACGTTAGATATGGCCTTCAATATAACTAATCCAAACCAAAGAGCTATAGGGTATAACCCTATGGGCTTGTCCTCAGATCAAGTAAAAGGACAGGAGTTAGATCTCCATACATCTATACAAGCAGCAGCTGAGAACAATCTAATGACAAAAGGGATTGATTTAGCTGTCGTTAGTTTCCTTGATGAAGGTGAGAAGAAAGACCCTGAAGAGTTACGTGTATTATTTCCGGAGACATCTTACTTATTTCAGGATGTAGAGCCTATGTCTTTGGATGCGGCTTATTATATATCGGCTCGTGCGGAAAGACGCCATGAGTTAGAAGCTTATACTAAGAAGCGTAACGACACGCTATCTTTAAGATCAGGTATAGGGGGTGCTTCTTTAGCAGGATTGGAAAAAGCGAGTGTAGGGGCTTTGTCTTTTATAACCGAGAACCTCGACCCTTCTTTGTTAATCCCTGTTTTAGGTCAAACTGCTAAAGGGGCGGGTTTATTGAGTAAAGCTACAGGAGGTAGGCTTACTCAAGCAACTTTAACGAAAGGTTTAGGCACTGTTAAAGGGCGTATAGCTACAGGGGCTATAGAAGGGGCTGTGGGTGGTGCTTTAGTTTCACCTATTGAGTTTAATTATGCTCAAACCTTCCTAGGTCAAAGTGGCTATGAGGCGGCAGCAGCCTCTGTATTCGGAGGTGCTTTATTCGGCACAGGGATGGGTACTTTATTTGGCGGGTTCCGTCAAATGCGTGTGTCCAAAGAGGCTAAAGAAGCTATGTACAAAGTAGGTATAGACCCGTCTTTACCTACTAAAGAGGCTTTAGGTCAGTATGCAGATTACCTAACAAACACGGAAGCCTTTGTCCATACGGCGGCAAGGAACTCTTTCTTTAAGGATTTAAATACACGCATTGATTCAGGTAAGGTTCCTTCCGCTGAGGAGCTGCTTGAAGTAGGTGCTCAGGTGGATAAATTAGAGAGACAATACGGTGCCGCTATAGCTCAGGAGATACCTTTACGTGAACTTAGATTCACCCCTGACCAAATAGGGGAAGTGTATGATGAAGACAGCTTAGTTTCTTTTATGGGGGCGCATAAGAGATCAGAGGAGCTGAGTGCTGCTTTTGGTGGTTTTGATATAAAAGAGGGACTTACACAAAAAGTAGCAAATTACCGCCTAGCTTTAGATGCTTATAGTGAGTATTTGGATAAGTTCGATGGTGTAGATTTAGATAATGATTTAGGGTATCAGAAGGTTTTCTCGGAGTTAGCAGATAAAGGGGAAGAAGTCCTTGATATTCATAAAATGTTAATGGAGATCCCTGAGTTATCAAGGTCTAATGGCTTGCATACATATATGCAAGAGGCTGGTTCTGATTACTTAGGTATAGTGGATACCCTGTTATCCGACCACACAATTAAAGACAGACCTATAGGTGGGCCTTTAAGTGAGGTGGAGATAGTTAACTTTTTAAAAAGAACAGCTAAGAAGGAGTTTACGACCGAGAAGGAGAAACTTTTATCTAGATTCCTTTCAGCCTTTGGACGTGAGTTAGTAGTTACACCTTACCTTGGGCCCCATGGTCAGGTCTCACCTACTAGTGCTAACACTGTGTTTGTATCTCAAAAAGCCTTAGTTGATAATATTGAATCAGGGGAGTCCACGGTAGCCTCTATGACTCAAATTGTGGGTCATGAGTTTTGGCACACATTAGAGCTATTAAACCCCAATATCGCTAGAAATATAGTTAAGCAGATAGTTAAAGGAATGTCTAATGATGAGTTGGTAGCTTTGGGTAAGATACATTTACAGAGCTATAAGAAGATGGCAGACGCCAACTTAGCCCACTCTCATGCTTCTTCAGAGTATATGGCAGATGTAGTAGGGCATTTAGTAAACACCGAAAGATTCTGGGAAAAACTCACTGAGCTATTAAATAAAAAACAAGGGAAGCAGGTAAAATCTGCGGCGGCTCGTTGGTTCCATGCTTTAGCTGATTCGGAGGTATTGTCTATATTTAAAAACTCCTTCGGAGGTCGTCTTAATAAACAAATAGATGGGTTGGCGGAGACTTTATCTCATAAGCAAGATGAGATAAAAAATATAGACGAAGAGTTGGGTTTATCTCCGGGTATGCTTAATACCGCTGCAAATGATATATACTCAGACCCTTCTGTTTATTTCCAATTAAAGGATTTAAGGGCAGATGCTTTTAAGCAATTAGGTTTAAAAGGTGAGGATTACGTAGATAAGAGTTTTAAGACGATGATGCGTTCAACCTTCACTGCGGGAAATGAACCTAAATCTGAGGATGCCTTTACTCAAATATTAAATGACAGTGTTACCTCTGTTAATGAAAGATTGAATCAACTTACCGAACTAACCGATAACGATTTCAAAAATGAGTTGTTCATAAAAGATCAAGCTTTTAGGTTTGATCAGCAAGACTATAGAAAAAACAGTGAGAATATGGAGGGAGAGAGTGCTTTAAACCTACCTCCTAATATGGTGAAAATGACTGGGTTTTATACTCTAGCACATAAAAACCTGACCCATATGAAAAAAGGGTCTAAGGTACCTTCAGGTCTTGAGGGACAATTGGCAGCGAATAACCTTCCTTTTTATCTTCAATTAGTTAAAAAAGGAATAAACCCTGATGATGCGGCTACTCAAATTCTCGGCCCTCAGTATGAAGCACAGCTTAGGAAAGAGGCTTTAAATCAAAAAGCACAAAGGAAGTTTAAAAGTTTTAAAACTAAAGAGGAATTAATGGATTTCCTCTCAGGGGGTTACACTAAGGATTCTGATGGACGGGCTGCTGGTTTAAGTGTCGCTAGGCAAAGGGAGGTTGAGAGATCTGTAGCTTTGGCTCCTTTATATCAATCTTTAGTTAAACATGATTTAGCCAACAAATGGGACTCTAGTACAAATGATGCCTTCGTAAAAGAAGTAGTGGATGTGCTAGAAGGGGGTAAGTCTACTAAAGCCTCTGTTAATGATGTATCTTCTTCTATAAAAACAATCCTAGATTATCAAGGGGCTCGTCTTAAATCATTAGGTGTGATAACTGACACTATAGAAGGTTACTCTTTAAAAGGCACCCATAACAGAGCTGTCATAAGGAACAATAAAGAGAACTGGATGTCTACAGTTAAACCTCTCCTTGATTGGCAGGAAATAAGTAAGTTTAAAAAAGTATCTACAGCTAAGGATAGAGATAATTTTCTTAATGGGGTTTTTGATGAGCTGAAAAGGGCTCAAGATATAGAGGATTTCATACAAGGTTTAAAAAACGAAAATGAAGTATCCTCTGATATAATTATTGCAGCCTCCCATTTTGACCCAGATAAGGCGGAGTTGCATAAAGATGAGCTATTGTCTAAAGTACACAGGAGTCTTCGTTTCCTTAAAGGGAAGCAATATGAGTATGATAAAACATCTTATGGCTCAGGGAACCCTGCTAAGAAGTTACTGACTAATATAATGTTAACAGCGGATAAAATCGCTGTCCATGAGTCTTTGGGCTTCAATTGGGATCAACTAAAAGCAAGCACAAACCTGCACGATCCGCAGGTGAATATGGTTTTTGATTATATCACAGGATTCACAGACACCCCTGTGAATAAAAGGTATGGTAGAATACGCCAAACAGCCAGCCAGTTAACCGACTTAGCTATGTTATGGCGATCCGGGCTGACATCTGCAACTTCTGACCCTGCTCATATGGTATCTACTTTAAGGTATTTAGGGGTTCCTATGAAGCAAGCGTATCATATGTCCGCTAAAGCTATGAAGCAAGCAGGTCTACGCAACAAAGCCTTTCACCCTAATTCCTCAGAGGCGGTGAAATTAAAAGGTTATGGCGCAGGTTTGGATGCTTGGATGAATGCGGCTTCTCGTAAGTTTGGTGGGGAGTTTGGGTTACTTGCTCATGAGGAGATAGGGTTCATGGATAATATATCCAAGAAGATTTCAGAGTATCACTCTAAGATGTTTGTTTTAAACGGACAATCTTGGATAACTTCCGTAGGCCAAGAGGCTATGGTGGACTTAGGGCAGCAGATGATAGCCCGAGCAACTATAGGACCTCGTGTAAATAAAACCTTCCAACATGTTCTGGATAGGTTTGGTGTGACTAAAGAAGATATACCTTTAATTAGAGAGGCTACTTATAGGGATGCGGATGGAGTGGCTCGTATAGACCCTAATAAGATAAAAGATGTTAAAATACAAGACAAAGTAAGATCTTATTTAGATGAGACTATGCGCATGGGAGTTATCGAACCAGATGCTCGCTCTCAGGCTTATATAAGACTGGGTTTTAGAGAAGGAACCCCTGCGGGTGTTGCTGTTCGTTTGGTCACTAAGTATATGGCTTTCTCCTTAGCTCAAGGAAGACAATCATATGCTCGTATGTTACAAGGGTTCTCCCCTGAGAAGGTTAAAGCTCTTTCTCAAGATCCTCGTGCTCTGGGTAATTTGTTACTGCAATCAAACTTAATGACTTTTGCAGGTATGGCTTTAGTTGGAGCCACAGCAAATCAAGTAATTTCTGATATAACTAAATTTAAAGAACCTACAATATTTAATACAAATAAAATGGGTCAGATACTTCAGCGTGCAGGGTTAATTCCTGTAATAGGAGATGTGATGCAACGCACAGGGGCGGACACTTTGATGGGGGATGATAGTTTATTTGGAATAGGTGGCCCTACTATAGGCACCTTGGTGAATATTGTGAACCAAATAGGTATACCTTTTATAGGGGATGAGGCTACTTCTTATGGTGTAGTTAATTCCGTCATGCAGGCGACGCCCGGAGCTACTATACCTTTCTTAGGGGAAGGCCGAAAGGCCTTGTTTTCTTCTATGTTCGATAGTTATAATGATGGGTTCCAGCGATCCTTGGCTTACAGTGAGAATAATTTTGACCAAACATCTCTTTTTAGGGAAGATACGGAGGACGAATAATGATTAGTGACGCAACAGCAAAAACAGATTACTCATACACAACAGGAGTAACACAATTTCAAAATACACCTGTATGTTTTGCAGACAGCGACCTACAGGTTATCTACACAGGGGCTAGTGGTGACGAGCTGCTTATGACCTTGACCACGGACTATACGGTCAGTGATGTAGGGACGAGCTTTACACGATCCAGCGTTCAGTTGACCGCTGTTGGTATCGCTAAGTTAGACGCAGTAACAGGGACAGTCCCTGTCATTGTTCAACGTGTCTTGGCTGCCACTCAGTCTACGGACTATATAGCGATGGACGACTTTCCGGCGGAGAACCACGAAAACAACTTGGATTACCTGACCTTGTTGATTGCTCAAGCAAACGAGGGTGTGGCGCCTGCGGACAACAGGGCATTGCAATTCCCTGCCAACGACCCACAGAGTCTCAGCCCAGTTATACCTAAACAGACGGATCGTGCGAAAAAGATTCTAAGTTTCGATGCTGATGGTGAGCCTACGGTCACTGATATATCAAGTGATACTATCGGTGGTATGACCGGACCGTCGAGTCAGGTGGAAGGTAACCTCGCTCTTTACGATGCGGTGGATGGAACACTTAAGCAGGATAACAACATCCACGAATCGCTATTCCTTCAGCAAACCTTGGATTGGTTATCTACCACTACTTGGGACTCTGATCTTGGACACATCGCTACGGTGACCGCTGCTACAGGTGTTACCTCCACCCCTACTTTCAATGTAAGTAATATCAAGCCGGGTAAATACTCTTTAATACTTATACAGGATGCCACAGGCGGAGCTGAGCCTCAGTGGGGTTCGATGATTAATGGAAACCCCCTCATTAAAACAGGAGCCAATGAAATTACCACAATTGAGTTTATTAGTGACGGTACTACCCTCTACGCCGTTGGGACAAGTGCCTCGGCCACCTCGGACGATACGGCTAGTATTAAGCCGTTTGCCTACGACTTTACCGGAGACGAAGCAGGAGTCGGCTACCTCTACTGTAATGGACAAGTAGTTAGCCGAACTACTTATGCTAATCTATACGCTAAAATAGGGACAACTTATGATACAGGAGGTGAAGGTGGAGGTAACTTCCGCCTCCCTGACTACCGAGGCTACTTCCTCCGTGGTTTAGATACTTCAGGAGTTGTAGACAAAGATGGTGCTGCTCGTGCTCTCGGAGACACACAAACGGATGAGATCAAAGCACACACAGCCACCTCTCATAACCACAGTGGCGATGACGCTGGTTGGGGTGTATTTGATAATATAGGACAAAGTGCCTTGGGTTACTATTTCATCGCCAACGCAAACTCAGGGAATTTTAACTTACCTAATGACAGCGCAGGCGACACCACAACTATCTCAACCAATACCGTACTTCAAAATTTCGGCTCTGATAATGTAGACGGGAATACCTCAACATATACTCCGGGAGCTACTGAGGATGAAGTGCGCCCTGTGAATGTATCTGTCCACTACGGAATTAAATTCTAATGAGCCGAGTCCCACCAATAGCATTCTACGACATACTAGAATGCAACAGCGGCCGGTCCGGTCTTGACACACGCCCAAGGTGCGTTAGATTGTATAAAAGAACAATTAGAACAAGGAGATAGTAAAGATGGCTCAGATAACAAGTAACGGAACATACGGTCCATATAAGTGGGTTCGTGGCGGTGGTGGAACAATGGTCACCAGTGGAACTTTTGACTCAGCTACTGTAAAACTACAGTACTCAATGGATCAGGGGGTCACTAAAACAGACTACCCGGGGATCAGTCAGACAGCGGAAGGTGTCATGCCTTTCAATATCACAGAGAACCTTTGGTTATATGTGAACGTAGCTGGTGGTGGTGGATCGATGGATTTCTTCCTACAGGTCAACGAGTCCGAAGGCGCAAACAATTTAGCAACATTGACAGGTTCAGGGCTCGCCCAACAATCAACCTTGTCATTAATGGAAACCGAACAGACGGATCAGGGGACAACTCTTGATTCCATCCTTGTTGACTCGGCCAGTATCAACACCACAGCAAGTAGTGTATTGACTAGGTTACAAGCAATAAGAGCAGGTGATGCCGCTGAGCGAGTTGAAACAGAGGACGCTGGACCGGCAGATCCTACAGGAGTTAATTTGTATACTTTAAAAGGAGCCTCACTTGGTGGAGCATTAACTTTGTTCGCCGCTCCGGGCGCATCGACCTTTAATCAAGTTAGAGATTTGTATGTATCAACCGATACAGACACAGCCGCTAGTTTGTATTCCGGTTCTACGACCCTTTGGGCCGGTGAGCTTAAAGCAGCTAATGGTAGTATTCAGCTCACCCCACGGGAAGGGTTCACTGGTGAGGACAACACCTCGGTGCAGTTTATCACCGCTGAGTCAGCCGCCACTGGTTATATTACCGCTCACTCTAAAGACGTAACATAATGTTCCCTATAAGCTGCTTAACTTCTGCGACTCGAAGGATGGGGGCAGAGACGCTATCCCTTGTCCAGAAGATTCTAAACATGAATCCGGACGTATGGTTTGACGACCCTACGACCTACGCTCAGTCGGCTTTGGCTTTTGAGTCCGACGGATCGACGACTTACCTCATCTCTGAGAACGAAGGAACCTTTGCTATAGGGGATCAAGACTTCTCTGCTTGGGCTTGGGTGCAAATAGACTCTACTCGCACAGCGGACACTGACTATGTCATGTCAGAGTGGAAGACTGGTACTAATAAAAGGTCTTGGGGTATTAGGCTAAATGCTAGTCATCAAATGGTATTTTTTATATGTGATGATGGAACATCAGGGAACGTATCAACCAGTAGTCATGCGACCGACTTATCACTAGCACACGAGGATGTATGGATCTTTGTAGTTGTCAGATATGACGCAAGTGCAGATGAGCAAAGTATCAGGTTGTTTGATACAAGCGGTGACGAGATAGGAGTCGAGAAGACTGGCACTCATGCTGGTGGTGCTTATTCTGACGGGGGTAAGTTTCATGTATCTGGACAAGGTGATGGATCATCTCAGGAATGGGACGGATATATCGACCAAGCTGCTGTATGTGTAGGTTATCGTGTAACCGATGATGATATCACTGAGCTAGTTAACGGTGGTAATGGACTACAATACGCTGACCTCACTGGGTCTGAGAATTACTACGCTAACCTAGAGGCTTGGTATGATTTTAATACTATTCAGAATCTGGGTAGGAATTACGCTACTAGTCAACACGCTGTTGACCTTCCAGATAACACTGATTGGTTCAGTTCAACAAGCTCAGATTTTGACAAGGAAACAGGTGCTTTTTCTGTTTCAGCTTGGTTAAAGACACCAAGTAGTTTTCCGGGCGATGATGGTCTGGGAATAATTATTTGTTCAAATGGTACTAGTAGAATTATGCAATGGGCTTTTCGTATTAGTACGACAGGAATGCCTTATGTACATTTTTACTACGACAATAGTAATTTTATTCAGAGGCAGTCGTCTGAAACTCTAAGCACTGATACATGGTATCATGTTGGTTTCTCATTTAATGGTGATGCCACGCCTGTTTATACGGATATTGAAGTTTATGTTAATTCTGTACAAACAACTCACGCAGGGGGCACGGGTGTTGGCTCTTTCATTGCTATGGAAAGTGTTGCTAGCTTTAACATAGGAAGACACGAGCAGAAATCAGCGCCTGCTGATGTTACAGGACCAATAACTATAGGCACCTTAGCTTTTTATGACGCTGAACTTTCTGCTGCTAATTTTTCAACACTTTGGAATGACGGCGTTCCATTAAAATACGTCGATACACT
>Ga0070749_10000201_pt1 | contig 37434 bp, 64 predicted proteins | sample VirMetDEL_Nov_18_FD_75180 | JGI IMG/M metagenome (GOLD analysis project Ga0070749, IMG submission 75180) | Aqueous microbial communities from the Delaware River and Bay under freshwater to marine salinity gradient to study organic matter... | ecosystem: Environmental > Aquatic > Marine >...
ATAACGGGTATAACAATGATATGCTTAAACTACTCGGTGCTAATCCTGGTGAGAAATATGAGGAAAATAAGCCAATAGGAAAACCATCAGATAATTCAAGACTTCCTCTAGAGTTTGCAAGAACATTACCAAAACAGATGTTTGATTGTGATATACCAGCAATAGAACTTACTGGCGGTGGAGAGCCTACTCTGTGGCCAGCGTTTGATGAGTTAATAGAGAATCTGGCAAAATACCACAGGGAAATTGGACTGGTAACAAACGGATCATCATTATCTGACAAAAGAATAGAGTTATTGAGAAATCATTGTTTATGGATTAGGTTTTCAATGGATTCTTCAAATCAGGAAGTGCATAAAAGAGTACATAGGACACAAGGGGATGAATTTGAAAGGATAATAGGTAATATTAAAAAGATTTGTAATGGTAAAAGAAAAGACCTGATAGTTGGAATATCATTTATCATAAATCCCGACAATGTTGACGATATAGAGGATTCGATTATATTTTATAAGACGTTAGGAGTTGACAATATCCGATTCAGTTGGATGTATGACGCTGGCGGTAAGTCAGGATTAAATGATGCCGAGATAGATTATATAAAATGCAGACTGGATTTCTTTAAGGAAAAACATGAGACAGATAATTATAAGATACACTATGATAAGACTAGAATAGATTCATATTCAGAACCGAATGATTTTGACAAATGCTATTTCCAGAGATTCGTATGGTCCATTGGTGCCGATGCCAAACTGTATCCATGTTGCATTGAAAAGTATGATTCAAAGTATGTAATTGCCGATTTGAGAGAAAAGACAATAGGCGAGGTAATTTATGATATTTCAACAAACATAAAGATGGATAATCTTGATCCCAGAGGGTGTCTTCCTTGCTGGCTAAGGGGTAAGAACCAGTCCATTAAAGACGCAGTAGAATCGCCAACACACAGGAATTTTATATGATGAACTGGCTAGGTCAAATCTGTCAAGATAATATTACAATGGATGATACAGTCCTAGACTTGGGGTGTGGAATACAGCAGGCTAATGATAATATAAAAGCCAAATCTGTTCTAGGGGTTGATATTTGGGAAGTCTATCTTAACCATATAAAAAACAATATACCTACTTGTAAAATATCAATGGATGAAACAAATAGATTTATGGATAAGAGTTTTGATGTGGTCCTTTGTTTGGATGTAGTCGAACATTTGGAATATGGCTTGGCATTAAAGGTTTTAGATGAATGTAAAAGAATAGCACGAAGAATGGTAATAATCTATACACCAAACGAGTTTAAGGATAATGAACAGTTACCTGGCGGTGCTTGGGGGTTGGGTGATAATATATATCAAAAACATCTATGTCTTATAAAACATGATGATCTGACTTCAAGAGGTTATACAGTTCAAAACCCAATGGGAGACGGGTATCTGGCAATATGGGATTAATATTATCAGAGGGTGCGTTATCTGAGAATCAAAAGAAAGCTGCACAATTAATGGGAATATCAGAAGCAGAGATGTATGAAAGACTGTTAAAATTACAACCAGGTTATATATATACGGTGTCGGTAATAATACCAGTTTATAACGGTGAAAAGTATATTGAGGAATGTATCAATTCGGTTAAAAATCAGACTGAAAAGAATATAGAAATTATAGTTGTTAATGATGGTAGTACGGATAAGACTCATAGTATATGCAAGGGTATAAACGATATAACGTATCTGGTAAAGCCAAATGGCGGTACTGCTTCAGCGTTAAATTCTGGAATAAGACAGGCTAAATGTAAATGGATTCATTGGTTAAGTGCCGATGATGTATTATATCCAACCGCAATAGAAACGATGCTAAAGGATATTTCAATTACTCCAAACAATCATAACTATATCTACTATACTAATTATGATGTAATAGATTCAAACGGGGTTTTTATTCGGGAATTTCTGGAACCGTTGAATAGGAACTTTAAAAGTAAGGAAGAGAGATTTAGAGAATTATTAGGTAATTTCTATGGGAACGGATCAAGCTCAATGATTCACAAATCAGTATTTGACAAGATACAGTTTGATGAAACAATACCTTATTTTGAGGATTATGACTTTTGGCTTCATGCCATGAGTATAGGAATGGATTTAAAACTGATACCAGTAAAGACTTTAAAATACAGAAATCACTCTGAACAGATGACCAAAAAGGTAGATTTAAAATATCAGCAAATAATAAGGGATAGGTATGTCTAAGTTACTATTATTCAGGGGATCGCCTAGAAGTAACATTCCAGATGTAGAGATAGAGAATCCAAAGTTAGAAAAATACGCGGATGTGTTATGTGTCAGATATGCCTTTGAGTTTGACGCCTATAAATGGGCTAGGGATTACTTTTTATCACATCCAGAGTATGATTATTTTGTTATTGCCACAGATGATATAGTAGTAAAGCCTGAACACTTAAAACAGTTAAAGGAAGATATTGAAAAAAGACATGATGCGGTAATTGGCGGTATGATGAATGTAGACCAGCATGAATATATGGATGATTGGGGTAATCTGAATATCTGTTATGAATTGGGTTTAAAGGATAGAAAATTAAGGGAATATATCTGGATTAAGAGAAACCAACTACCTGTAGAGGATATATTCCAGGTCAATTTTAACGGTTTTGCATTACTGGCTATAAGACGGGATATAGTAAAATTATTCCCATTTCATTCAGACGGAATATTTAGGGGCACAGGTGTTTCATTTGGTGCTAGTCTTGACTTTGTATTTTGCTGGAACTGTTACGAGTATGAATGGATGGATAAAGACGGCAAGATGAATATGAGCATACCCATATTTGTAGATCAAAGGATTGATATGCAACACCTAAGGACTTCGGGAGAAATTCAGGCTGGAAATCGTGAAAAAGAGGTATGGTTAAACGGTAAGTTGCTACAGATGGGATTAAACCCCTTATAGTTCTCTTTTGATTCCTATTATTGATTTAGTTATTGACCAGCTATTCAAGCAACGCAAATATTCAAAACCTAGTTTATGGCACTACCAATTCGGATTTAGATACAGTTTGCTCTAATGCTCGTGATGTTGCTACAAGTGTAATCAATGCCACTTTGGGGTATAAATCAGATTTGGCGACCGTTCCAGATGTAATTACAAGATGTTGTACTCTTTTGGCAGCAGGTATTATTTCAACTTCACCAGAGGATAAGGTAGATTCTAACACATATTGGAAACAAGGTATGCTATTACTTGCTTCACTTGGAGAGGAAACAGAATCAGGCAATAAGTTCAATACCATTACAGTAGAGGGATTCGGAAGAAACCCAGATTATTATGACGGTCAGGAATATAACAGGGCATGACAAATAAACTAGTTAATAGTAGATTAGGTACAGTAATTCCAGATTCATCGGTTTCTTTTGATACCTGGTTAACTGCAAACTGGACAACTTCAACAGGTTATACGGTTCCAGCAGCATCAGCAATTAAGATAGATAGAAAGTTTGGTAGCGGTAAGGGGTTTTTTAATTTTATAATAATAGAGGAAATGCCTAAAAAGATAATGCCACAAACTGTAGGCGCTGGAAGATTTGTAAATACAGAAGTAAAAAGGATTCAAATAATGTGTATCGGCACAGACGCAAAGACAACAAAATGGAATATGGAAAGGCATATCGAATCAATAGTTAATGGAAATATTACGGGGATGCAAACCACTTATGGTATAGACTGGATTCAGTTATCAGAGTTTAACGAGATACCAACTTCCGAGACTGACCAGACATTAACAAATCTGCAGCCAAATACAGGATTCCAAAAGGCACGAAGTACGGCATTACTAACAATGAGATGGGAATCCGAGAGTACTACCGCTTAGTTAGTTCTATTTAATTTATATTTTAAAATTATCTCATGACCAAAGTTCCAGAGGGATATTTGAAGCATTTTATGATTACAGAAGATTCCAAAGTTTATGATGTCTATTACAACCCAAACGAGAAAGATTCTCTTAAGGCTTACATTAAGGTAGAGGTTAAGTAATGGTAGTCACAACCTCAGCAAACATATTCGTAAAACACCCACAATGGGTAGCAGAAACCACAGAGGGAACTACTCCAACCGCAAGCCCAACTTTTACAAGTCTGGGAGCAGTAAAGACAGCAAGTATAAAAATTAACGGTAACTTTGTAGATGTGGCACAATTAGGAGCAGAAGATTTGATTACAATCGTTCAAGGCCAACAGGATTATGAGACATCATTTACACTTTCGGCAGTAAACGCAACTGGTATCATAGCCAGATTAATAGGAGCATATAACTACGCCACACCATCAGGAACTATCAACGAAACAATATCAATACTATTTTCAATTTATCTTAACGGTACAGAGAACTTTATTATCTGTAAGGGAAGTAGAATTAAAGAGGGTTCAATTTCTCTAGATATTGGTAAGGAAACCGAGATTACCGTTTCATTCACACATACTACTATCACAACCCCATTCTCAACTGCTAACGCTGGATTAACTACTCCAACATTTGCAACTCTTCCAAGTGGAGCCGTATATGACTGGACTAGCGGTGGAACTACACCAGTCAGTTGGAACGCTGCAGGAATATTATGTAAAAAGATTACACTTAATATAGCAAGAAACTCAAAACCCGATTATACATTAGGTAACCTAGATCCGCATTCATCCCAAGCACATGGTAGAAGAATATCTGGAGACTTTACAACCTTATGGACATCATCAACTCTGGAAACTGATTTCAAGGCAGGTACAGCCAGAACATTGGCAATAGTTATAAAATCAGCAGTTTCAACTATCACCATAACAGGTGCCAAGATTACCGATTATTCCAGAGATGCCGATATAGGTTCAGATGAGGCAATAGTAGAACAATGTACTTTCAGAGGTTTGTCAGTAGCCCAAGCATAAGTTTAATAACAACCGTTTATAAACTAGATTATGATAGGCGATAAGTTCACAGTCAAGGACAAATCTTACACTATCAAAAAGGAAGTTAAACTAGGGGAATATAGGAAGATCAGCGGTATTAATGCCAGATTAAACAAATTAGCCAAAAACATAACAGATCCTACTCCAGAGCAATCCCAAGAATTTGCAGATGTATCTAACGAACAATTGCAGGCAATATGTGACTTTTTAGAATCCCATGTGGGAATTACACAGGAAGATATAGATGAAATGAGTATGCCAGAGGCTATTGAAGTATTCCAGGAAGCGTTCAAATTATCCACTACACCCGATAAGGAAATAAAAAAAACTTAAAACTGGCAATTATATTAAACAATACTAAAGATCCAGAATTTCTAAATACACCAGAGATGTTTGACATTCTTTTAAAGTTCAGTATGATTAATAATTTTGGTGGAAGCTATACCATGAGAAACCTAGATGAAGAGAACTTTATAGACTTACAATATCTCCAGATATGCCTAAACGCACAGGCAAAATATCAGGAAAACCAGCAACGAAAGGCAACCCACTATTCAAAGGAGAATATATGATTATAAACGTAGAAACCAGAGGATTTGAAAACAATCGGTTCTTCCTAGAATCATTATCAGATATGGATTTAATGGAGTTGCTTCATGAGGTAGCAGAAAAGATAATAGATGAGGCACGTTCCAACTTGCAGAATAACACAAACATAGATTCTGGTACTTTACTGGCTTCTATTGGAATACTTGACGAGGGGGATAATTCCATAACAGTGGGAAGTAATGAACCTTATGCTGGATATATTGAATATGGTAGAGGGCCAGTAAAACCTTTAGATCCTGACGGTTGGCTACATTGGATTGATAAGGATACTGGAAAAGATGTTTTTGCCAAGTTCGCCAAAGCAACCGAACCTATGCCATTTATGGAACCAGCGGTTATAGTACACACATCTATGTTTCCAGATTTAATTCTGACTCAAACTGAAGAAATGGCCAGACGTAAAGGTTTATTATCTTCCTAATCCATGTCAAGTCATGGATAAAAAAACATTATTCCAATTAATCATGTTACCTATTGGGATAATATTAATTATAATAAGCCTCACTTAGTTCTATTTTAGATTTCAAACACTTTTTATTATATGGCTAGGATTCCTGTTGAATGGATATTATCTGTTAATGGTGCTAATGAAGTAAAATCAGTGATGAATGATCTAAACTCTGCGTTTGACAGGGGGCAGATTAACGCAGATGAATATACAAATTCTATGGCCAAACTTGCTAGGGAATCAAACAGGTATAACAGTATAGGAAGATACCAAAACCAAATTTTTATGGCGATGCATCCAAGTATTAATAAATTATCTAGAAGTTTATCCACATTTGCATCTATAAGCAGAACAGCATTATCATTTACAACCGCATTAAACACAGGACTATTAAGATTAGGTCAATCGTCATCAGGTGCAAGGGAAATTGAAGCGGAAATATCAAAATTAAGAAGAAGTCTTGCTTGGACCCCAGAAGATGAAAAACAGAGTGTTATAGAGGAAATATCTGCACTTGAAGCAAAATTAAAAGAATTGAAAGACCAAGAAGTTATTGGTGCAATATCTGATGTTATAACAGCGATAGCAGGAATTGGTATTACTATAAGTTCATTATTTCCACTTATTTCAAAACTTGGAACCAGATTAGGTGTTCTTAAAGGTGTAGGTACTGGTATAGGTGCCAGTTCGGCAGTCGGTGGTTTGGGCGCTGGTGCCGCTGCTGGTGCTGGGTTTGCTACAGGTTCTGCGATGGCTGGTGGTCTTACAGGTGTAGGTATAGGTGCGGCAGTATTTCCAAGTATAGATGAATGGTTAAAAGCAAATAACGAGGGATATATGAAATGGGCTGAATTTAGAGATAATGTTATGAAACCTGGAATGGATAAGTTTTTCTTGGAAGATATACCTGCTGCCATCGGTGGTGCTGGTCAGTTTTTAACTAATTTTTTCTTGAATGATCTTCCTAATTGGGCTAGACAAGGTTGGCAGACCGTATCAGATGTGTTTGTAACAACATGGAATAGTTTAATGGGATTTATTGAGGATGGTATTAATGGAGCATTACAAGGGTTTGCTTCTTTTGTAAATAAAATAATAGATGGAATTAATAAAATTATATCTGGAATTAATAGGGCATTTAATAGCAACATTCCAACGATCGGAGCTTTTGTAATTGATAAGGTGTCACTTCCAAGAATAGAAACTGGTAATACTGGTGTCAAATCATCCCCTGCGATAGGTACAGGAATAACAAATAACATAACAATAATGGGATCCATATTAGCCGAAAGGGAACTTATGACGGTAGTTAACAAGAATACAAAACAGACTTACAAATCAAGTGGATTGAGTGTTAATTGAGCACCGTATCTAATCTGATCACCAGAAGACCGTTACTGCCAGTTATAACTTTAAAGAAAAATGATGCTTCATTATACACGTATAACCCATTTACCTCGACCTTTGATTTCAGGGTTAGAAGATTACAGGTAACACCACCATTCTCAAACACCGCAGGAACCTTTAATCTGGAATTAACTTCATCAGATGGAAGTAATACAAACTCTAACACATTGATTTCAAACGTTGATGAGGGTAACGAGGTAACAATCTGGATAGGCAAGAATAACACAGATAAGGTAAAGGTATTCTGCGGTGTGATTGAATCATGGGAGATAAACGAGATGAACAAGAATTTTATGAATCTAACCATTAAAGGTCCTGATTTCGGAAGTGATATAATTAAAAACAGGATAATATTTGGTAAATGGGCTCAATTAGTAGATTCAAATGGGGATCAGGATGACTCTGATGCTTCCACAACAATACAACAGATAGTGATTGATATGCTTACAAAGTATGTATATTACCCAGATCAAACCAGTTTAGTCACTTGTGAAGATCAGGGAATTATAGTCACTTCAACCAATATCAAAGGCGATGATTTAAAATTAAAATCATTTGCTGCCAACTATGAATTTGTAGGTGATAAACTGCAGTCATTATGTGATATTGGCGGTACTATTTGGTGGGTGGATCCTGACAAGAATTTCTATTTTGACTATCCTACAACAGTAGCAAGTTCAAGTAGCGGTGTATTATTAACTGATGATAACACGGATGCAACTGCTTTGTCTTGGGATTCAACAAAAGTAGGATTATTGGCACCTAACGCAACCTATGAGAGGACATTGGAGAATCATAAGAGAAGAATATTTGGAATGGGTGGTGTAAATATAGCATTGGATCAATCATCAACAACTGATGCTGGAACACCCACAACATTAGACTCATATAATTATGCCATGAAGTTTGTTCCAGAGTTTTCAACCGTATCTAAAATCAAGTTAAAACTATCAAAAATAGGTACACCTACGGAAGACTTTGTAATGGAATTGAGGGAATCATATAACTCATTACCAGAGGGAAAAACATTGAGGACAGTTTCAAAGCCAAAGGCATTTCTAGACGCAAGCGGAACTACAGCCACTTGGAGTACATTTGAGATTAATGAGGAAGTAATCATTGGTCAAACATATTGGATAGTCGTAAGAAAAAACGGCACTTCATCTTCTCATACTTTCAGATGGCATCATGATAATATTAGCCACAGTCCAGCGTTTGCAGCCAGATCGGCAACAGATGGATTGACTACACCAGATTGGGCTTTACTCACATCAAACAAATATTATTACGCATTTGAGGAATATAAGGGAGATGAGGTATTCAGGGTATATACCAAAGATGCAACAAGTTCTACTTCAAAATGGCATCATGACGATATAATAAGAAAGGATGATGTAACAGATGATCAGGTAATGGATTTATTGATAAGCAGTGAGGTATCAACAACATTCAAAAGAAAGGAGATTTTCAAGGCTCAAGTGTATTCACCAGATACTTTATTACTTGCAGGACAGAGGGTAAGGATTAGAAAACAGGCTGGGGGTTACACCTTTGATGGTGAGTTTGTACTTGGAAGTGTAGAGTATATCTTTGAGAGTTCTGATGACCAGTCCACAGGTGCCTTTTACTATTTCATAGAGGCAGTTAGATATGTTGATATTAGTTAGTTCTATTTTATCATAATTTTGAAAATAGTTCGTGTTAGCAAAATCACAGTTTTCAATTAAGGGGAATGTATCGCTTTATGAGTTACCGCCAGATTTTACCTATGATGATTTTGAAAAGTTAGAAAACAAGGAAAAATACTTAAAGGATAGAGGTGATAACCTGGCAGTAGATACAGGATTACAACAGATTTTACTTTTAATGATTGGTAGTAATACCAACTCTTTTACTCTTTGTGATGTCGGAAGCGGTTCAACTGCAGCAGCCGTTACTGATACGGCACTTGAAACATCAATAGGCACTAATACAATTAACGCAAGATATAGGATAGGTAACACTGGTTATTTCAATACTTTTTTTGGCAAGAATGATGAGAATGGAACTTGGGCTGAAACAGGATTATTCAATGCAAGTTCGGTAATGCTTTGTAGAAGATTATTATCATCGCCTTTTGTAAAATCAACATCAAATAGTGCTGTAGTGGCTTGGACAATAACCTTAACGGCTACGGCTGATTAGAATGACAACCACAAACACGTATACAGATACAAAGGCGGTAGATTATCTCCAGACAATAAAGAAAAACCAGCTTGAAGCAAGAAATGTAAAATCATCTTCATCTAACTTTGACATGACCTATATGCTGGCTAGGGATAGTGAAATTACCATTGATACTGATGCAACCGCAACAGCCCAAACTCTGGCAGATTATGATGTAGTGGATAACACTGGTAAATGTATAGTATATCTTCCCTTTGACCTTGACACCCTAGACGCAAGTAATAATAATGATGGAACCATTACGGGAACTGAAACCTATGTAGATGGTCCAGAGATAAGCTCATCACATCCTATGAGAAAGGCGTTTAGTTTTAACGGTTCGACATATATCACTTTGGCTAACGAGTCAAATTTTGATCTAGATAGAACTTCAGCCATGAGTTGGTCATTCTGGATAAAGACAACGGATAATACTTACAACCCGATATTTATGAAAATGAAATCAACTGCTAACTTTGAGGGAATATGGTTACACATGAATACAGGTCAGATTACATTGGAGATATATAGTACCACTGGAACTGGTGTAATTGTAGCAACAGATAATACATATAATGACGGGTTATGGCATCATGTATGTGTTACAAAGAGTACATCTTCGGCATATTCTGGTATTAATATTTATGTTGATGGTGTTACGGTAGCAAAAATAAACTTTCGGGATGATTTAGATGGTACAATATTAAACAATAATTCACCAATAATAGGAGCCGAATCTGATGGAACTGATTTTGCAGTAATGTCATTAAAGGATTTCTCAATGTGGAATGTAGAACTAACCCAAGATGATGTTACACGATTATCAGGGGGAAGACAGATAAGCAAAGACACTACCGCAACAAACCCCGCTTACTTTGGTTTTTCAGATGTGACATGATTAGTAATGTTATAATACTAGAGTTTGATAGAAATGTTATGGATAATAAACCTTGGCTATTTAAGAAAGGACAAACATCGCCTAGAAAAGGTAAATCCAGATTTGATATAAAATATAAAAATAAACAAGAATATCAAATAGAATGGCGTAGAGTTAACAAGGAAAAATATAGATTACAAGCAATAGGTCAGAATGAGAGACAGAAAAAAAGACGATTGATTAATCCAGAACCATTTAAGATTAGAGCTAAACGTTGTTATTATAAGAATAGGGAGAGAGTTCTTAAAACCGAATCTGAGAGATTGGTTAATATGAGATTAAAAATACATAAAATCTTAAATCAAAATTCATGTGTTTATTGTGGATATTCAACATGGGCTGCACTTCAATTCGATCATATTAACGGGGGTGGAAATAAGATGAGGAGAGAATTTAATAGTGGTAGAGCCATGTATAGATATTATATTAAAAATCCAGATATAACTAAAAAAGAATTACAGATAGTTTGTGCTAATTGTAATTTTATAAAAAGAGATAAAGAAAGGATGGTGAACCACTTTAGGTAGCGGAGGAACTGAGTGGGATGCGAATGATTCCCCAGAAAAGGCAAGACTAAACCAAAAGACTACTTTTGTAGGAACTGGATCACAGATTAACGCATTATCAACTACTTATGCTGGTCAATTAGCTTTCTGCACTTCAACTGGTTCGGGATTTACTGCTGATATTATCTATGTAAGAAATGCTGCAAACTCGGCTTGGACTGCTATGGGGTTAGGACAGGTTCAACCAGGATCAGAAGAAAACAGTACCCCAGTTACAGATGGTGCAGATTTTACAGTAACAGCAGGGACTAGATATTATGCTTTTATTACTTTACCATCAACTTATCCTTTCTATACAATTACTGGACTTGAATGGAAAAACGGTGCAACAGTGGCAGGTAACGTATTATGTGGTATTGATATTGTAGATGCTGATCCGCCTACTTTGGCAAGTACGCCATTGGTAGCACTCGGTATGCAAGTGGCACAATCTGGCACTTCAGTTGTTCAAAGAAATTCCAATATCAAAGCTTGGTTTCCAGGCGGTACTCTTTTAGGATGCTGGATTTCATTATCTGATGGAACTGCAAAAGTAAGGGAACAGACAGGATTAGGATCACAAAACCAGTTAAAAACAGTCGGTGCCTATACAAGTACCCCAGCAACAAACGAGGTAACGGCATGGAGTACGGCAACCGCTAGAAAATATATCAAATTATATTACAAGGGGTATCAATAGATGGGTTCTGGCGGGGGAGTCTTTGATTCCAATGATATTTTTGACAACATACGGATGAATCAGAAATCCAGATTTGTCGGTACTGGTGAACAGGCTACAACTTTTATAACATCCCCACAGGTAGGACAGATAGTATTTACAACCGAAAGTGATGGAACTTTTACAGTAGACAAGACTTCAATAAGAAACGCTGCAAACTCGGCTTGGATAAACAATGTGAATAGTAATGGTGATTATGATAATGATTTAGAGGGTGGAACTACTACTGCTGTAAGCTGGAAAACATCAGGCGGTAACGAGGTAATAAATATGAGGACATACACAATGCTTACTTTCCCAACTACTTATGATTTCTACATCATAACACACATGGAGTTATGGATAAGGGATGTATCAGACACTTCAACTGGATTCCAAACCCAATGGGGTGCTGACAGAATGAATGCCAACCCGCCTACAAACGATCATACAGAATTAGTGGCACTTGCACAATGTTCTGATATTACATCAGCATTAATTACAAATACATATACAAATTTCAAGAGAAAGTGTGCATCAAAAATAATTAGAAATGGTGATCATATCGGTTTTTGGGCTAATGCTACCATAACAACAGGAGAGGCACAGGCTTATGGAAGATATACAGGTACACGTTATTACAGAGATGAGACATTTACAACAACACCACCTACTGCGTTTGGGGCAACATTTAACACCTTTGCATCAGGCGAGGGCATCCCAAGAATTAAAATATACTGCAAGGGCTTTTCTATAAGTTAAAATAGTATCAATTCAATTTACTCTTTACTTGAATAAGAAATGTGTCAACTGTGTAAATGAGTTTGAACTGACCAGAAAAAACAGAAACAGAAAGTATTGTGATGACTGTAAGGGCATAATGTGGAATGTAAAAAAGAGGGATTGGAAACGGAAACTGGTCGGAACGTTTGGGATTAAAATGAAATGCCAAGACTGTAATGAACTACTCCCAGAAGATTCAAAACATGATAGGAAATACTGTTATTCGTGTGTAGGAAAAAGAGTTAAATTAAATCATCATAAATGGTATATTAACAAAAAAACTAAACTATAAATTAAACTAGGATAATTATATCCTAATGACAAAGCTAGAAAAGAAAGATGGTAATGTTGAGCAATGTCCGACTTGCCACAAAAAAATCTATTGTAGAATGACAAAGGGATCTGAAAAGTACCCAGCAAAACTTCAATGGCAAAACGAGGATGGTAAGGCACATTACAAGTTTGATTTTGCAACAAAGGAAACAAGCTGTAATGAGGATAAAGTCGAGAGATCACCAAACCAGCCAGACATTGTAACATGGCCAGAAATACCAGATGATGAAATTTCGCCAGATATGACGGAATTGATAATCGGTGAGGAATGGATGATCGCATTAGCTGTAAAAACTGCAAAGAAAAGGCATCCATCAATGTCGGAAAACAATAACATATTTGGACAGATTGTAAATTCAATCGCAAACAGATATGTTGAGATGGCAAAAGTCAAAGCGTTAAAGGTGGGCAAGAAATGAATCCCCCAATTTTTTCTATAATCAAATATAAGAGATACGAGTATAATGGTATAGTAACCGATATTATGAAGAACCTAGAGAACGCCATTGGTGATCCTGATGATAAGATAGAAATAGCACGAATGATGGCTAGGGAATATATCACAAATCAAGCCTATGAGCACCTGAAAAAACTCGACTGGATTAAATTCAATGAGGGATATGAGTAAGATTGATTATATACTGTTAGGCATAATGTCTTTTTTCGCCTCTGCAATAGTTTTTTATTCCATTAACGAGTGTGGTAAGACGATTGAAAGCGTGATTGGTATTTGCTAAAGTCACAGGAAATAATGCAATCCTTATCCAAACTATATGATGAAAGATGTTTTGTTACTCATAAACCGTTCAAGATAAAGGGTTTTGTCTTGCATCATTTATGGTATATAGAGGGGGATGTAATCAGAAAGAACTATCCAAAAGGAGTAAAAGGCAGGGAACAATATATTATAGATTTAGAGCCATTGGTGAGAGAGCAGCCATTCAGGTTTATCCTAATCACAAACGGAATACATACCAAGTTGGACCATGTAAGAAATGGAGTCAGTAGGTTAAAAAGAGTTAACCAATACAGATTTATTGTGGCGTTACTATTAACAAGGAAATGAGTTTAATAGAATATTTTCCACGACCACTATTAAGCATAATATATAGCTGTAGCACTTGTGGTAAAAGAATTAATAAGGAGACTCTATATTGTGAATCATGTCAAATACAACACATACAACCACAAGAACTATAAACTGCAAGACTTGTGGAATTGAAACAATCAATAAGGTTTTCTGTTCCCAGAGATGCAATACTGTAAGACCACATAATTTTGAAACCGAATCATTCTGCAGGAACTGTCAGGCATGGAAGCCCAAATGTTTAAGGTGTGATGAGTGCAAAAAGCCAGTTTCAAACAAGGCCAGATATACCAAAAACAAGAATCCCGACAGGTGGGCTAAAGCATATTGAGTTGTAAGAATAAATGCTTGGGAATAACAGGTGGTAAGGGGTTACATTATGAGGAATACGGTTATTGTAAGACCTGTATGAGATGGTTTGAAAAGCCTACCCCCCTAAGATGTTCCTGCTGTGGCTACCTAATAAGACAGAATACACGCTTTTCCAGGTCAACTCATAAAAAGATAGTCAAAAGAATATAACTAATCTAATAAATAAATAAAGCTTTAAAGCTTTATATTATATTATTATTATTACTAAATCATGAAAGAAGAATTTATTGATGCTACTATCACAAGCACAAACATCGTAAAGACGTACTGTATGAATTGTAGAAAAAACCAGCACTGTATTCATGGAACTCTTAAAAATGAGAGTGAGGTTATCATGTTAAAGGATAAATGCTCCAATGATCTTTGTGAGTGCAGGTGTAGGAGATTTTATTCAGCCAAAAACGGAAAACTTAGGAAGCTGGGTACAATAGATGATACTGATCCTTTGGAAGATTTTAACATGAATAACAAGCGTGAAAAGATAGACGATATAATAGACGAGATTAACGAGAAAATGAGGGCTAAGAAATTAAACAATTTCCACTATACACATCTAAAAAAATGTATATGTTTGAAATGGGTAAGAAAAAAAGAATCAAATTTTATGTGACAAATACAAACCCATATAATATATATGATATAACATTTATTGATCCTGATATAAATCCTATAAAAGTTCCAAATATTATGAAACCAAAAGAAAAGAAACTTTTTGTTTTAGATATACTACCATTAGACAGAATTACTAGTATTAATTTTGACTGTCGTTATAAACGTAAGATGAGAAGATGAGGTCAAAGAAATGAGCCTTGAAAAAATGACTTGTGAAGCATGTGATAAAATAATTGGATTAATTACTTGGAACTGTGATGATAATCATACGTTTTACTGTAATGAGTGTGGGGTAAAGAAATGATAGAATGTGAGCATGATTATGATGTGATTGGTGTATGCAATAAAACAGAATGTTTTCAAATTGCTAAATGTAAAAAATGTGGGAGTATAAAGATATGATAGAATTTGGCAAGAAAGAAGAAAAACAGATTAGAAAATGTCAGGATGAATTTTCAGAAGTAGTAGGTGCAACCATTATATTTTTACATAAAAACGGATTAAAGTTGGATTATATCAGAGAGATGCTTCATAACTCTTTAGATGAACTGGTGGATATGGTGGAACATGAGTGAAAAACTGGTAAATTTCAGATTCGATGAGGAAAAGTACCAGAAACTAAAGATGATGGCATTAAAGGAAAGAACCCCGATTAAGAACCTTGTTGCAAATCTCATAGATGATTATATTAAAAAGCATAGTGATGGAAATCCACAGTTCACAATAGAGCAGTTTCAAGATCCCGACTTTATGGCGTGTCCTGCATTTTATAGGGATGGCAAGACTTGGGAAAACTATATCTCCAAATCCTCAGAAGATGAAAAACAAAAGTTAAAGAAACAGATTATTCTATTGGATAATAAGTTGAGCAAATACCTCTAATGGCTACCTGTAAATTCTGCAACCAGGATAATCTGGAATGGTATCAGGATTCACAGGATAAATGGAAACTTGGATTAAAATTAGATATTAATAATTATAGACCTCATAAATGTAATCCACCACAAAACGATAAAATCACATCAAACAAGCGAAATTGGGTGGTATTTGAGTGTGAAAAATGTTACACCAAAACTTATCAAAACCTCAAATTAATCAAAACTAAAGAGTTAAATTTATGTCTTGATTGTGATAGATCATGTTAAAATCACTCACTAAGGAACAGCAAGAAAGATTAGACAAACATTGTATTGAGTTTAGGGAGAAAATATTATCAAATAACAAACAAATTACTTTTGATGAAGCAAAAGAAGCTATCGATTATCTTTATAAATTTACAGGACAAACAAACAAACCATTTATTATAATTATGGATTCATTTCTAGAATCACAGTTAGCTGCTAATTATTGTGCATTAATTAATTTATCATTGGGTGGGAATCAAGTGAAGAATCAAGTGGGGAATCAAGTGGGGAGTCAAGTGTGGAGTCAAGTGAGGAATCAAGTGTGGAATCAAGTGAAGAATCAAGTGGGGAGTCAAGTGGGGAGTCAAGTGGGGAGTCAAGTGAGGAATCAAGTGTGGAATCAAGTGAAGAATCAAGTGTGGAATCAAGTGAAGAATCAAGAAAAAGTATTTTTCGGGCAATATTACTTTGGTTTATTTTATGAATCATATTGGGTTACATTTTATAATTTCTGGATTGATGAAAAAATAATAAAGAATGAATTTCTAAAAAGATGGACTCTTCATTTAATGAATGGTATTTATAATATTATTATCTTAGAAAATTTTGTAATAATAACAAGGTGTCCGAAAAAGATTAATCTTGATGATAGTTTCAAACTACATAGTGTAACACAAGAATCAATTTATGACCAGTATTATATTCATGGTGTATTTTTTGAAAAGGAGTTGTGGGAAAAAGTGGCTCAAAGAAAATTGAATCCCAAAGAGGTAATGAAAATGAAAAACATTGAACAGCGTAGAGTTACAATAAATCATTATGGTTGGGATGAAATATTTGATTATTTTGACAAGAAATTAATAAACAAAAGCAAAAGAAATTCAAAGGCAGAACTATACAGGGTTAAAGGGTTGGCAGAAAATATAGAGATAAATATTGTAAAATACGAGGATCCAAGCACAGGAAGAATGTATGTCTCACAGGTTCCAGATATGGATGATTATAATAAAGAAATACTAACTGCTGATCACGCTATGGCTTGGAAATCATATATGTCATTAGATGAATATGAGAATCTTAAAATAGAGGCATAATAACTGATAATCATGGAAAAATTCATTAGACATGGCGACAGGAATTTAAGACGAATAGATACAATAGGAATCAAAGACATTCCATCTGACCTAAAACCATCAAATCATAAGATAGTAGGTATTGGAGAATCAACACACAAACACAAGATAAGCGGTCAATGTGTAGTATATGATATGGAAAAGCCTAGAGAGTATAAGGTAGATGGTAGATCAATATTGGTAGATCAATTTGTTGAAATCCTAGAGCCTACAACAATCCAACATGAGGAACATAAGGAAATCCCGATAGAGGTAGGAAAATACGCAATAATTCCAGAGAGGGAAATCGACATATTAGAACAAAAAATTCGGAGTGTAATGGATTGACTCTGGATAACTCTTTTTCTTCTAACGATTGGCGAACATCTGACAGGCAAAGGGAAATGATTAATGATAAACTCGATAAGATGAGTAAGAAAGAAGCTGGATTACTAATAAGACTTATACAGGCTATTCTAGACGATAGACCGAGTAATAGGAATTGAGTAAGGCCAAATTCTATAACAGGGAAGAAAACCAACACCATTTAATTACGTGTTTAGCAATAATTAAACATCTTAGAACAAAACATAACAAACACCCTCTAAGAGAATGGGTTGTATTTTATGATCATGAGGATAGAATAACATCAATAAGTTATGAGGTTACAAGAGAGCAGAAAGAAAGAAATGAGAGATATAAATGCCCTGATATAATTTGGCAAGATGAGATGGGTACTTGGGTTTTAGAGGTGGATGGGGTGGTCCATTGGGATAAATCAAATAAAACCGAAAAAAGAGATAATTTTTATAAATCAAACAATGTTAATTATATTGTCATAAACATATATGAGTTTAAGCCCACTAGGGAAGAAGCAGTTTATAGACCATTAGAAAGCATTTTAAGGGAAGTGGATGAGAAAATATCATGAATCAATTAATTCTCGGTGACTGTCTTGAAAAGATGAAAGATATTCCAGACGGTTCTATTGATATGATATTAACAGATCCACCATACGGTATAAATTTACAGCCACAACGTTTAACAGGAAAATTCAAAAATACTGTAATTAAAAACGACGATGATTTAAAATGGGTTGATGAGTTTTCAAACGAATGTTTTAGACTAACTAAAAATATATGTTATATTTTTTGTAGTTATCAAAAATATGATATATTTAAACAGAGTTTAGAAAAAGCAGGATTTATAATAAAAAACTGTTTGGTATGGGATAAAATGTGGTTTGGTATGGGAAATAATTGGAGACCAAACCATGAATTTATATTATTAGTGGTAAAAACTAACTTTCAAACCAAATCAAATAATTTAGAAAATATATTAAGATTTAGACGTATATCATCACAAAAATCTGTTCATCCTACTGAAAAACCTATACCATTACTTGAATTATTAATAAATGAGAGTTCAAACGAAAATAATCTTATTCTAGATCCATTTGCTGGAAGCGGAACAACTGCAGTAGCCTGTATCAATACAAAAAGAAACTATATCTGCATTGAAAAAGATGAGAAATATTTTGAAGTAATGAAAAATAGAATTGATGAACACCAAAAACAGCAGAGGATAATATGACTTGTGAGAGAAAATAGGTATAAAAAATGAAAACTAAATTTTCTAAAAAAGAATTAATTTTAGATGACTATATTCGCAAAAGATATAATGAATTATTAGAGTTAAAACAAGATCATGAGGAATCAATTAAACATATAAGAAAAGAAATGAAACAATTAGAAGAAAGAAAGATGAAATTGATGGGGTTTGAAAGTTGAACACCTGTAAGAATTTATGCGATGATATGAAAGCAATAAGAAACACAAGGGCAGGAATGTATCTTAACGGATTCAAATACTGTTCAGAGTGTGATTGTTTCTTCAAGACTTTTGAGGTATTCTGTCTATGCTGCGGTACGCACCTGAGAAATCATCCAAGAAAGAAAACGTTATCTAGTAGTAAGATAGAGGGTAACTAGTGAAGTCATCCAAATCGGCATATATTGTTAGCGATATTCACGATGGCTCTATAATGGCGATATGTTCACCTAATCCAATTAATTCAGATTTAAAGACAGAATACAAACCAAATTCTTTACAAAAGGAATTATACCGAATATGGCTGGAATCAATAGATGCCTTAGAACAAAAGCCCAATATTTGTGTAATCAATGGAGAGCCGATAGATGGGGGAAACCCAAAGCAGCAAGGAAATCAATCATGGAGTACAAATCTATCTGACCAAGCAAACGATAGTATCAAATTATTAAAAAAGATACCAGCAAAAGAGTTTCTATTTGTAAAGGGTTCAGGTTATCATATTCAGATTCAGGGAACTAGTATAGAGCAATTCATAGCAGAAAGAATGAACGCAGTAAAATATGGAATCTTTGAGGGTATGCAGGAATCAAACGCAGATTATTGGGCTAACGTAGAAATTAATGGTAAGATATTTTCATTCACACATCATATTCCTTATGCCAAGTTTTTCGCATATAGGGCAACCCCATTAGGTAAAGAGATGGCGTTAATGGCTCTGGATAAGGGAAGAAGTTTAAAGTATGATGTCATAGTCAGAAGTCATGTCCATTATTTCATGCAGATAAGATCAGCCCATACACACGCATTTACTACAGGTGCTTGGAAATACCCAGACGGTCATCTAACAAGGGGTGGAATGGGTGGTATATTCCCAGACATAGGCGGTGTTGAGGTCATAGTCGAATCAAACGGTGAGATATTAATAAAGCCACATATCACAGAGTTGAAAGTCAAGCCAAAGGTGTATAATGTAAAATGAGAAAATCAATAACCGTTCAAATACCAAGACAGGAAAAAAGAGACAGGGTAATAATGAAGCCAAGACAGACTATCACAGTAAGATGTGACTTTGAAATATTTAAAAAACTAAACAAAAAATCAAAAGATACAGGTATATCATTAAACAGGCTTACAGAGATGGCATTGGAGGAATATCTTGGTTAATTACGAGCCAATAGAATGCAAGTTCGTCATAGACGACCATGATGAGGATGAAAAGTATTCATGCGTTCATGGGGAATATACTGACCACGATGGAAGCATAGTTATCAACCTATTCGAGATGAACCCACAGCAAACAATAGACGTTATAATTCACGAAGTACTACATAAGGTAATAAACGAATCAGGCGTAAAGACAACAGAAGAAGCAGATCACTTTATAATTCCTCACCTAATGAGTTAAAATAGTTACACCTCAAAGCTTTAAATTAAACCATACCAATCCTATAATCATGGAAATTAAAGTGTTCGGAGAAAAAGCAAAAGGAATAGAATCAGGTCAGATTTTTAAGGCAAGATTGGATTCTGTCGAGGGTAGGGATATAGTAATCTTGGAACCTGTAATAAACATAGATAGAGACGGTTGTCCTAGTTATGAGGTAAGATACGAATGAAAGCCAATCTTAACATCTGCAATTCCACTTTCTCAATAGACCAGAACAAACAGATCCCATTAGATACACATCATTACTCTATAATTATTAATGAGTTCAAAGACAAACGGGAAGCCGATATTATCCTGTTAAAGGTAAAAGAGATGATAAGAACATTCGATTCCAGAGTAAAGGTGTATGGCCAATGAGCATAGATGAAGCAACTATCCTACTAATAGAAAGAATTAATAATGATATAGATATACTATGGAGTGAGTTAAATGAATGAGAACTTTGACAAGGGAAGAAGGGTAAGGGTAAACGTTTCAATTACTGCAAAGGGATTGGTCCAGCCAGAGGTTACGGTAGAATTACTCAACACAGAAAAAGTAATAACAGTAAATGATCCCAATGATGTGGCAAACATAACAGAGTCAGACCAGGTAGATGCAATATTCAATACACTACAAAAGATAAAAAAGAGGGCAAACAAAGACGGATTGAGGATGGTATGGGAAGTCTAGACAGATTATTGGAACTTCCTAGAATTATAGAATCAATAGAATATGATATGAGATGTGTTATTAGCGAAGATGATGAACAGAGATTATTAGACGAAATAGAAGAATTAAAACAAGAGTTTGAAACTAAAAAATCCGAGATTGAAAAGGCAATAGAAGATTCAGAGATACTTAATGCTATGGATGGTGTGAATATATCACATGAGGAATCAGAATATTATGCTAGATGTGAAGAAAATCAGAAATCGCCACAAGATATTATTAACCAGAAGATTGTGGACAGGTTGAAAGAATTAAAATATAATGATATAACGCCTGAACGAGTTTTTATGATTCTTGGGGAAGAGAAATGAACTGGTTTAAGAAAAAAATAGACTGGGTTGGAATAAAGAATGATTGTTGCACAAATCAAAATATCATTACTAATATTAATACCAATTACGGTCAATGTATAATATGTCTAAGACTGTTTGAAAAAAGGAGAAAATGAGAGATGAGTCTAACAGGTAATTGTCCTATTTGTCCATTCTTTTACGGTAAAAAAGAACCATGTCCTAGATGTGGATTAGTTTGGATAGAAGTAAAAGGAGAAAATGAGAAATCATGAGTGAAATACTAGCAACTGGTTGGCTTTCAAAACAAATCGACAAGGCGATAAAATACTATAATTCATTACCACAATGGAAAAAGGATTTGATAAAACATGACTGAAATGAACCTTGAAGAAGATGATATTAGACTAATCAAAGTATATGGTGGTTATGATGTGTCAATACTAGTTAATTCAGAAGAAAAAGCAAAATCACTCAAACAACAAATCATTCAATGGCAAAAGAAAGCAGAAAAGTATGATGAATTAATTAATCAAAAATTATCTTCCTGATTCCTGCAAACAGGACATACCCATTTATCTAATCCAATCTCTACCATCTCTTCATTACAAAACTCACATATTTCTTTACTATGTAATGTGAAAATTTGAGACATTTTTCTGCTTTTATATAGGAATTAAGTTATATTTAAACTTTTTATGTATTTAAAGCTAGTATTAAAGTATTTTAAAAGTATATAAGCAAGTATTTATAAGGATATTTGTGCCTACAATAGAAGATTTTGAACAACTGCAAAGCAAATCAAACCAGTTACTAGTAAAATTAGAAGAATTGGATTCAAACGAATGGCAAAAAAAGAAAGACCTCATTGAGGAATTTATCATAGTTAACAGAACCCTATTAGAGAATGGAAAGATCCAGGTAGTAAAGAAAGAGTTTGCTTCTTATATAGTTTCAAAATTAAATGAACGTAACATCACAGTTAACAGAAATGGAAATTTCTATAAAATGTTTAACTCTGATGAGATAGAAATAAACAAATCAAGAATAGAATCTGTCGACCAAAAAGCGACAGAAATTAGTTCTGGTCGGACAACTGACGAAATATTCAGGGATAAGGTATTAGCAAAGCCAAAGAAAGAAACGGCATACACAAAATACCTGGAAAAGGAAATGAAAACTCTGGATGATGCCAAATCGTTAAACAATGCTCTACTTGAAAAATATAACGAAGATGATGAATATGAAAGAATAATGGATGATAATTTTAACGAAGATATGGTTTTAGAATTGATAGAAGCCCATTCTGTCATTAACTTGGCGAGAAAACAGATTGATGATCGTAATAAACTTTCAAATTATCAAAAATTAAACCTACAATTATTAGTAAATCTAGGACAAACAAAGGCAAAAGCAGCCCAAGATGTAGGATATTGTAGTAAGTATTTAAGTATAGGAATTGAACGTAATGATGAATTAACCAAATTATGGGATTGGGTAGGGGAATGTCATGTTTGTCATTCTGATATTAAAGCAGTAAGAGATAAAGCAATACAAGATTATGAATCAGGTAATGAGATTGACTTTGATGTGCCTATAAAGGGATATTAAATAGTTAAATACTTCAAAATCAAGGAATCTTAATGGTAACAAAATCATGGGTAGTAACTATCATACCGCTAGTAGTCTATCTGTTAGGTTTCGGTTACTCGATTGCTTGTGGCTGTGACTTTACGCCTCAACAGAGTGACTTATTAACAGGAATGCTGACCGCTTTCTTAGGTTCAGCAGCAGTTGGTGGCGGTTTAGCAGCAGCCAAGAGTCTGAAAAGTTAATTCATTCTCTTTTCTTTCCTTTTTTTCTTTACTCTATGAACGGTATAATCTGTCGTGCAGTAACAAGCGGAAACTCAATTCAGTATCTAACTGAGAAAATACAAGACGGAATAATAACCAAACTATCCGAGCCGTTATCTGACAGTATTGCAACCGTTATAATAAACGACAAGAAATACGGATTATTAAGACCCAGAGATGGTAAGAGCTTTTCATACAAGATATTATCATTGGACAAAGAGGTAACGGAAAAACAGGTGGTTAGGGCAGTATCATCGGCATTATTTAACTGGCATCTGTATCTTAATTTAGATTATCACAAGTGCAAGAAAGACGAATCACCAGATATTACAATTTCATTCAAATCAATAGCAGAAGACCCAACACTAAATACATCAACATTGGCGTATATGTACTATCCATTGGGTGGCAAGACAAACGGGGTTATGGTGATTAATACGATGTTCTACTGGACCAACAACGGAGAGGGAATAGATATGTACTTCATAGACCCGATTCATTACCCGACACCTGGAAGCAGTAAAAACAGAGGAGAAACCCATGATCTTGACAAAGTATTAACCCATGAATTCGGGCATGGAATACTAGGACTTCCACATCTAAGCGGAACTATGGCTCCAAGATATGACCTAATGGATGAATACCTAGACGAAGAAACCATATTCAGGGCATCACAAAAAATCCCAAAGAGAAACATGTTAGAAAGCAAGTTTAAGAGACTATTGGCACACCTAAAGATAAGGAGTGAAAGATGAGATTAGCCTTTAGCCTTGCCATGCTTGGGGTGGGGATATCAATGTTTATCTATTTGGCACTAAAGGTATTTGGTATTGTCTGAGATAAATCTCTGGAAGATAACAGAAGTAATAGAGAGAATGAGTGACAATCTAGAGGATATTAATGACTATCTAGACCAAGTACATGATACAAACATGGCATTTAACCAGTGGATTCAGGCTGCAACAGAATCGCTAACCGAAATGAGAAGAGATATTAACTACCTAAAGAATAAAAAAGACTGTATATGACTAGAACATTAACAGAAATTTTTAATATTATAAAATCAGCGGATAGGGAAAGAGTTTTTTGTATTTTTAATCAAATCAACGGTGATTTATGGTGTAATAGTAACATATTATTATTAAATGGTGATCTACAAGGAATGGAGTATATATGTGAAAAATGTTTATATAAAAAACTTGATTTTTATATGGTGAAGAAATTAGAATGAAATCACATATAGAAGAATGGAAAGAAATCAAGGATAGATATGAGAATCAATTAAAAAATAATACAATCCCAAAAGAACATCTAAAATACAGAATAGAGAGAATAGAACATTTAATATCATCAGAAGAAAAGAATCAGGATGAGTTCAACCACTTTAAGTAAGGGATTATGCCATACCTGCTTCACTTCAGGAATAGAAATATTAATAACAGAAGATATGCCTATATGTAGAAAATGCAGTCAAAATGCGTAATCTGTCACCAATGGTTCGAGACTACAAAAGATCCTATAAAGATTCTATGTAGAGTATGCCTAAATGATAAAAGAGCCTATCGACAACCCCCAGCCAAATCAATGTAGGTATTGTAAGAAAGAATTTCGTTTTTGTGATTGCTAATTTAGTTCTATTGTATTAATTTATAGTGTTTTACCCATTGGTTGAAGAATTAGAGGTTAAAAAAATACCATTAGAGTTAATAAAATTTGATGAAACAAATCCCAACGAATTATCAAAAGAACAAATGGAATCATTAAAATTAACTATGGAGAAATTTGGTTATCTTGCACCTGTAATATTAAACAACGATTTAACCATTATAGATGGTGAGCATAGAGTTAAAATCTATCAGGAATTAGGCAAGAAAGAGATTCAGGCTTATATTATAGACGTAGATACTATCGATTTAAAGATTTTAAGACAGTTAATGAATAAACTAAGGGGCGAACATGACAAACAAAAGGATTCATTAGAATTTAAATCCATATATGATTCAGGTAGATTAGATGAGTTTAGTAAATTATTGGCACAACCTAGAGAGGAATTTGAAGCCATATTATCTAGAAAGTTTGATATTGATTTCATAAAAGAAGAACAGGAGATCCCAGAGATAAATAGAGAAACTATGGTAAAACTAGGCGACATTTACCAGTTAGGGAATCATAGAATTATGTGTGGAGATTCAACCATTGATTTAGACAAACTATTGGATGGTAAAAAGGTTGATTTGTTATTAACTGACCCACCTTATGGTGTTGATTATTCAAGTAAGAATAGGTTCCTCGATTCTATTGGCAAAAGCAATTCGGTTAAGGAACCTATTCTTAATGATAATATAACAGATTATATAGAATGGTTTAGTCTTTGGTTATCAACAATACCATTTTCAGAATATAACTCATTTTATATTACAATTTCTGACCAGAAATTGTATGAGTTGATTACATCATTACAGAATAATGATTTTAAAATAAGTCAGCATTTGGTATGGGTAAAAAATAACCATGTTTTAGGTAGGCAAGATTATGCAAATAAACACGAATTAATCATATATGGTTGGAAGAATCAACATAAATTTTATGGTGACTTTCAAACTTCTGTATGGGAAGTAAATAAACCTTTGAAAAATGGATTACACCCAACAATGAAACCAATCGAATTAATGACAAAACCAATAATAAACAGTAGTAAGGAATCAATGATAGTATTAGATCCATTCTTAGGTTCAGGCAGTACATTAATAGCCTGTGAAGCATCAAATAGAATATGCTATGGTATGGAGTTAGATCCCTATTATATAGATGTAATAATAACAAGATGGGAGAATTATACAGGTAAAAAGGCAGTAAAAATTAGTTCTAATACGGAATAAAAATAAAAATATATGAGTAAAAACATGGATTTAACAGGAAAAGAAACCGCAATAATACAGTCTAAGCTAATGTTTCAAAAGGATTATGTATTAGCATTAAAATGGTTAGAGACTAAAGGTATTAAGATAAGTAAAACAACATATTATGACAATCTAAAGAGGCTGAATGATTCAGGTGCAGAGAGATTATTCGATATAGGACAGCATTTCCCAGCCTTTCATGCAGATGAGATAGAGAAATTCCTTATGATAGAATCACAATTATATGAGCAATATTATCAAGAAAAAGAACCATTAAACAAGGCTCGAATACTTAAAATGATTGCAGATATACAACCGTTAATTACTTCATTATATGACTCCACACAGTATGTATTAGAGACTAATGCAAAGTTCAAAGACATTTTATCCAGGCGAGAAGAAAAGCCAATCACTCCATAAGCCAGAAAACTTAGAGTATTGGCTGCAGTTCAAGGGGTTAAGTTGGAAAGAATTTAATGAAAAGATAGGTATGCCATTAAATACAAAGACAAAACAACACACAAAGATATACCAATATGAGGATGATCTGATTGAGGCATATCTAAAGTACAAGAAAGTATGGGTAAAAAAGGCAACTGGATTAGGAATCACAGAGATAACCATTCGATTCATAGCGTGGATGTGTACTAGAGACGATACCTTTAGGGATAACCAGATAGATGTATCGGTAGTAATATTCACAGGTACAAGAACAAGATTAGCCGTTCAGATTATAGACAGGATTAAAGGGTTATTCACAGGCCATATCTTCGAGGAAAGGGAAACAATAGGGTATATCAACGGTGCAAAGATTGAATCATTCCCGTCTTCTAGTACGGAAACAGCAAGGGGATTAAACCCGTTTATCGTATTTATGGATGAGGGGGATTTCTTTGAAAAGAATGAACAAGAAGAAGCAAGGACCACAGCCGAGAGATATATAATCAAAACCAATCCCTATATCATATTCGTATCTACACCTAATCTTCCAGGTGGCCTATTTGAAAGAATGGAGAGGGAAGATCCTAGCCAATACCATAAGATATTCCTGCCATACACAATAGGATTAAGAGACGGAATGTACACGCCTGAGGAAATAGCAGAGGGTAAAAAGAGTCCAAGTTTTGAAAGGGAGTATAATCTGCAGTATGGTGTAGGTGTTGGTGACATATTTCCATCTGATTTGGTTGATGCCATTACAGAGGATTATGACTTATCCCTTAATGGTGGAGCCAAGCTAATTACAGTAGATCCAGCATATGGTAGTTCAAACTTTGCTATTCTAGGATTTGAGGAGATAAACGGTATAATATATGTAAAAGACGAAATAGAAAGGGAAAGGCCAACGCCATCAGAGATGCTAGATACACTACTATTACTATCAAAGAAATACGGTAACTGCCTAATGCTAGTAGATTCTGCACATACAGGATTAATTAGGGATCTTCAGAATAGGGGGGTTAATACTCAATCAGTAGTATTCGGCTCAATGAGTGAGGATAACAAACAATCACTAATATCAAAGATGACATTTGAGGCCAGTCAAGCGGTAAGGGAGAAAAGAGTTAGAATCCACAAATCAATGAGAACCTTAACAGGCCAATTAAAGGCAGTATCATTTAACTCTAAAGGACACCCAGATAAGACAAAACTTAATTTCGATGCAGGCGATTGCTTTCTTATGGGCGTGAATCATCTAAAGAGTAACAGGGTAAGAATCATTTCACTATCTTTAAATAATACAGATGAAGAGGATGATTGACCGTCAGCCATAACCGAGAATCTTTCTAGATAAGAGGAAAAGTTGGGCTCTTAGGTCTTAGCCTAAAAGCGTGTATGAGACATCATTAGGCTAACTTTTATTAACAAGTATGATAATTAATAATGGGTTAAGCAGAACTGGTTATCAGGGCTGAGAGAAATCAATGAAGCCTAAATCTTTATTATCAAGTATCTATAATTCAAATCAATGATACCACACTGTCCATCATGTAGTTTCCATTTGCAAAAAATAACATCATCTGGCGATTCATGTCAAATCTATATCTGTATGTGTGGCAAGAGGTATTTTGAGAAATGAGTAGAGGAACTGGAACTATGAAAGGTCGCAGAGGTAACAGAAAGCCAACCAAGAAAGAAGTGCTTGAAGAACAGTCAATGATAATATTCCAGCAAAACATGATAATACAAGAACAGAAAAGGGTTATAGAGAATCTAACTAATACTTCTAATATTAACAAATAATCAAATTTCCTCAATGGGAGTCATTTTTAATTCAGGTAGAAAAGATACAGGCAGGACAGACAAATATTCAGACGAAACGCCTCTAAAAGACTACCAGGATTACAGAAAAGACTATCCATTAAAAGACGAAAACGCTAGGGAAATAGCACGTGAAATCACACTAAAGAAAAGACCGGTTCAATTCATAGGCAAAAAGAGTTTAGAAGTACGCAAACAGGAATTAGTTTCTCATATTCAATCTTATCAAGAAACTTTCTCACATCAGGATAAAAAGAAATGGATTAACAAACTTAAGGAATTGAACGAGGCACTAGGATTTTGAATCAGGTTTTAGATACTTTTAACCATTGTGTAGATGATCTTATTGCAGAGATTAGGCGTATTAATACTGAGAATCCTGATCCGTTAATGGCAGAGAACAAGACCAAAAGAGTAATTCAAAAATGGTTCAAGTATGGCGGAAGACTACCTAGAGGTTAAAATTGACCTTAGGAATTTATTTAACTTTAGATCAATCCATAATTAATTATGGGGATTATTCCAGCGGTAACAAGATAACAGGAACCATTTATAGTGACATTTACAAATCAGTAGCCTTTAACCTAACCGATTATACCGTTACACTTAGATTATATAGAGAGAATGGAACTGTAGATTATCTTAACGGTACTTGTGCCATTGTAACTGCAGCCAGTGGAACTTTCTCATTAACCGTAACGGATGGCCTATTACCTCAAAGAGGATTATATTTAGCCGAAGTGGAAGTATCCAAATCAGGAATACTACTCTCTAGCATAAACAGGGTGGAGTTGTTAATACAATGACAATCAAATCATTCCTTAAAAAAATATGGGTAGAGGAAGCAGTACCAAAACCAATATCACAAATCATAAAGTCTTACGGTTATCAGGGCGATTCTCCAGAGGTATCATTTGAAAGGAAAATATACTATCACTCAATATCCCCACAAATTCAGGTAGGGGTCACAGGTTATGCCAGACTATTAGATCCAGCCAATATTATAGTAAATACAGATGATGAACAATCAAAAAAGATTATAGAAGATTGGATTGAAGATACCGATTTTAAAACCAAATTCGAGGCCATGTGTAATACATTTTTGATATGTGGAAATAGTATCTTAGAAAAACTAGACGATAAACTAATTCAAGACGTAGCCGAAGTGGATATGAAAACCATAGTAGGCAAGAAAAGAGATGATGCAGGTAACACTCTATACTATATCCAACAAGCAGGTCCAGAACAAAGAAAACTAGGAGAAACAAAACTGGATAAATTCATCGAGTTTAACTTATCAACTATTTCAAGGGGTATGTGGAGTCCTTGTATCTTTGAATCAGCCTGTATCCCCAGAATGGTAGGAAATAGAAACACCTTACCTCTAGTTGAATTGGTAGTTGGCCTAGAAGATGCCATGAGTACAATAGTATTAAACAACGCATATCCAGAAGTATATTATACATTCGAGGGTGCAAATGAGGAAGAATTAAAACGAGAGGCAGAGAAGTTAAGGAAAAAGAAACCAGGAGATAGATCCATAGTAACAAAGCAACCAAAGATAGACCTGTTTGAGGCCAAAGGACAATCGGCTTATGTAGACTATATCAAATATTTGTATAACTCATTAAGTGCTTCTGTCAAGTTCCCAATAGATATTATCAATGGTGATTTTACTTCAAGGGCAAGTAGTGAAACATCTGCAGATTTACCCCAAATGGTTGCAAGTTCAATTAAGAGATATTTGGGTAATAAACTAAAGCAAGAACTATTTGATCTTATTTTACAACAGAATGGTAAGGATCCTAAAAAGGCAAACTTGCAAATTACATTCGGTTCTAACGAAGTAACCCCGCTTACCCCAGCAGATGTAGTATCAAGATTTGAAAAGAAATTATGGACAGTTGAGGAAGCAAGGGAATGGGATAAGGATAATACCAATTCCGACCTATTTGATGACGATGTAATTAATAATGAAGCACAGGCTGAAAAAGAACAACAGGTAAAAGACGATATGATACCAGTTGATGATAAGAAAGGCGGTTTTGTAATGAAACCTAGAATAGTAACCAATATCAAAAAGGAAAAAATCAAAGAGGGATTTGGTGCCACAGTTATTTATAAATTAGATTATGGCCATGATAAAACTGATGTTTGTGATGATTACGCTGATAATGTATATGAGATAGATTCCCCAGATATTCCTAAATTACCAGATGAAACCCATCCTAACTGTAAGTGTTATTTTGAGGATGAGGAATCAGGTGAATATCTAGGCCAAGATCCAATAAGTGCTATTAATGGTACAACAATAGAACCAGAGTCATTTAGAAATATAAAGAAAGAATTTGCTAAAAGAGATGAACAAATCAAACTGCTCCAAGAGAAACTAGCCGAAAGGGAATTACAGGAATCATCCGAGAAAGCAAAGACTACCAAAGAGATACTAGGGTTACTGAGGGATCTTAAATGACATTAAAACTATTCGAGGACAAAGAGGGAACCAAACTGTTCAATATGTGTAATTTCATAGAGGTAGAAGTAGGCTCATCTAAATCCAAAGAGGTTTATCTTAAGAACATTGATGAGAAATGGAATATAGTAAACATCAAAGAGACAGTAACAGACGGTGATATTTCAGTAGTTAACATACCCTTACAATTAGCACCAATGGAATCAAAGGCAGTAACAATCATATTCAAACCGTCATTAAACAGGGATTCAGGACTTCATAGCGACTTATTCTTTACGGGGAAGCTTGTCAAGGTATAGTTCTATTTTACTAAATTTATGGGGTAATAACTAATGGTTGCAACTTTTGACGTTGTTTGGGATTTTGGTGGAACAGCAAACACACCAGGTACAGTAGCCCAGACACTTACTAATTTACGATTTAACAACGAGGATACAAATGATCAGGATACAGCATCACCAATTACAATTACAGCCGCAACTACAATTTACTCTTTTTGGAAACACGTTTATCTAAAATGTACTTCTGGTCCATCAGTTCAAATTAACAATGTCAAAGTCTATACAGACGGCACATTGGGTTGGACAGGATGCACAGTCAAGGTAGGCGATGACGTATGTACTAGAAATTCTACACCATCTTATGCAGGTTATGATCCAGGTGTTGCTACCGTACTTACAAACCACGATACCATAGCAACTACAACAAGTCTTTTCACTTATACATCAGGCGCTGCTCGAACCGTTACGATCAGCGAAACAGATTCCGTAATTAACGCAACAAACGAGACTACCGATTATGTAGTACTTCAACTTGAGGTTACAGATACCGCAAGTCCTGGAACTACTGCAACCGAAACAATAACGTTCTCATACGATGAAATTTAATCCAGCAGATTGCAAATGGAGAGCAATCCACACAGATAAGATTATAGAATATCCAAACTATATCGATATAGACCGTTCCACTCTACAGGAATTTCAATTATTAGACGGCGAGCAAGTAGTCTATTCATTAAAAAGACCAAAGAACAAGCCATTCAAACTATTCGCTAGATTAAGAACTTATGATATGAAAGTAGATAATCAGGGAACTAAGGTATGGATAATAGGCAATAATATTCCGCCTGTAAAGTTTGATGTCATAGACGGGGAAACAGTAGAATCCTGTAATGAGTATCGAACCAATCACGCAAAGTATGACAGGGTTATATTCAGAGAGGATGAATTATGAACTTCTATAATAGTGAGGATTTAATGGAATAATATGGCAGAATACACAATGAACGTACAGGCAACATCTAATTCTTCTGCAAACACATCTGACGCATTTTTAGAATTAAAGGCTCCAGCTTCTACAACTGTATTGTTAAAACGTATTAGAGTTGCTTCTCATGCCACAACCCCAGCTGATAATGTGATCTATATAAGATTAAACAGATCAAGTGCTGCGGGTGCTACAGGATCAGGCTTTACTCCACTTAAAAGGAGACAGACTGCACCAGTCTCAGTAATCACATCTTCAGCGGCATTTGTCAAAAACGGAACTACTGCTTTTTCAATCGGAGCAGTAACAGATACTCCTATCAAAAGTGCAGTTAATCAAAGAGGTGTTTGGGAATGGATAGCAAGAGATAAGGATGATTATATCGAATGTGGTTCAGCAGCTTATCTTAATTTGGAAATTCAAGTAGGTGCTGCCTCACAGCTTATCAGTGCCGAATGGGATTGGGAAGAATAGATGTATGATCACATGGACCGCAGATTCATGTACTGGTAATACTAATACTGGATGCAAAATAGTAATAGACACAACAAATCCAAATAATCCAACTTTTGTATCGTTTGAAAGAAGATGTATTAATCATAGTACAATTTCAGGGGATACCTTATTACAGACAATGTTATCAGAATCCAGAAGAAAAGAATATACTAGACAAAAACTATTAGAGATAGCGTCGTCTATTTTGGGTACTACAAACACAGATGGTGTACTGGTTTGGAAAAACGGTGTATCAATGAACTGGTCTTACGACTCTAACAGAATCCTAACCATATCAGTATCAGGTGTCACACTAACCACACAGCAAAAGGCAACAGCCCAGTCATGGTGTGACACTCAATTCGGTAGCGGAAAAGTGATAGTGGTATGACTTGGCAGACACTATACTAGTTGCGTCAGAGTCAGAGGGTAGTGGTGCATTAGGTTCAAATGTAATACGATATATCCCCATAGGGTCTGGATTTGGAGCACCGAATACCACAGAATCAAATATTGAAAGGACTTGGCGTAATGCTGGAACATTAAAAAAATTACTGGTATTAGTAACATCAAACTCAATTTTAGTCTTAGATACAGTTTATACTACCAGAAAAAATCAGGCAAATACATCGCAGACGGTTTCAGTTCCAGCAGGCTCTACGGGAACTTTTGAGGATACCACAAACAACGTAACAGTAGCTGCTACGGATGAACTGGATTATTTGGCAGACACGCCAGTAACGGCATCAGGTACAATCACAGCAACATCAATTTCAAACATATATACAGCAGATTCCAACACATACACAAACTTTCAAACTTCACATTACACATCTGATACATCAGTATCATATACTGACAACACTACACGATATGCCCTAATTGGGGGGTTTATTACAAATGAATCAACTGAATCAAATGTAAATACCACTTTCAAATCTGCAGGTACTTTAAAGAATGGATTTGTCTATATCACACAAAACAACATATCAAGTGCCAGCACCATCAGAACCAGAAAAAACAACACTACAAACGGAAACATATCAATCTCAGTAACAGGAAATACAACAGGAATATTTGAGGACTCAAGCAATACGGATACCGTAGCAAGTGATGACGAATGGAACTGGCAGATAGTATGTCCATCGGTTACACAAACAAAAACAATAGAAATAAGACACCTGCAAATCGGGTTCGAGACTACAAATTCACAATTTCCATTATTTTCAGGTACTTCGGCACCAAAAACACAAGCGTTTAATGCCACATATTATTACGCATTAGGTTCTGCAAATGAATCTAATACTGAGTCACACAGGGCTGTAAAATCCAGAGTATCCTTTACAGCTAAAAACATGGTAGCTGCGGTAACGGCAAACACAATAGCAACATCAGAAACCACATTCAATTTCAGAAAAACAAATAATTCGGTAATCACAATATCAGTAAGTGCTGGTGCAACTGGAATCTTTGAAAACACGTCAGACACCTCATCAGTAGATACAACAGATACAATCAACTTTTCAGTTATTACACCAAACACATCAGGTAGTATTTCATTCAGACAGATTTCAGTAATGGCTGATGCATCATGGATGTATCTTCCAAGTACGCCAAAACGTAACAAGTTCAACTTCCAAGACATAGACGAGGGGGAAGAAATTGGTTAGATATGTTTATCCTCGTTCAAAAACACCGCCACGAGTAGCATCAGTTACATACACCAAGACATTTACAATAGACGCTACTCTCAAAAAGAATCTTACAAAGACCTTTACAATTGATACCGTACTAAAGAAAAACTATACAAAGACGTTCACCGCAGATGTAACATTAAAGAAAAACTTTACCAAAACATTTACTATTGACGCAACATTACTAAAGAATTATCCAAAAACATTCACAATAGACACCGTACTAAAGAAACTCAGTATTCCAAAAACCTTTACAATCGATACTGTTCTAACAAAACTAAACAACCTCAAGACCTTTACTATTGACGCAGTATTAGCAAACACCTACACAAAGACATTCAAAATAGACGCGGTACTCAAAAAGAATCTAACAAAGACCTTTACTGTAGATACCGTACTTCAAAAACTAGATAATCTAAAGACATTCACCGTTGACGCTACCCTCAAGAAAAACTTTACAAAGACATTTACAGTTGACACCGTCTTACTCAAGAACTTTACAAAAACCTTTACAGTAGACGCTACTTTACTCAAGAATTTCACCAAAACGTTCACCATTGATGCCGTACTTAAGAAATCATATACAAAGGCACTAACAATAGATACAGTATTACAGAAAAATCTAACAAAAACATTCACTATCGATTCTACTCTGCTTAAGAGTTTTACAAAACAATTCACAATAGATTCGGTATTAAAGAAAGCCTATACCAAGACTTTTACCGTAGATTCTACCCTCAAAAAGGCATTTACCAAGACATTCACCATAGATACTTACCTAGAATCTGCTGGAAGCACCACAAAATCATTCACAATTGACGCAGTTCTGCAGAGATTATCAACCAGACGGGCTGGAAGTGCCATAAAGAGGGTAAGAAGAAAATTACCACCAAGATATCCTGAATTTATCACAATAGAGTTACATTTACCCCTAGAATCAGCCGTTACAGTTCCATTAAGGGAAAAAATACCGTTAAGATCCTTTGTCTATCAGAATCTAAGGACAATAATCAGCCTAGAATCAAGCGTATTTAGGAAGATTATAGAGAATTTACCCCTTAGATCAGCCATTTCACAGGAAACAAACACGCATACGGCACTGGAAAGTTATATATCAAATGGAAATGTGTTTTATAGTATTCCTCTAGATGGTAATATTAACAGGGATAAAATGGACAAAATCAGGGAAAAACTAATCGATTTGATAGGAGAAGAATATGAAACTTCCTAGTTTTTGTTATCAAAAGGCTTTCTGGGTACTAGTTCCAATAATTATTGTTTCCATGTCTTCAGGCGTTGCTGCAGTAATGGGCCAGATAAGTTCTATGGATATAAGATTAAACCATGTTGAAAGCGAGGTTGACATGAATAACGTTCCAGAGTTGAAATTAACAATTAATAACAGATTTGACAAGATTGATGAAAACTTGTATATCATTCAAAAGCAGAATTTAGAAAATTATAAACAAATTTGCAGATTATCAGAGGGAGACTGTTGAGGCTTAGATTTTCAAACAAAAAGATATTATGTTGTACTCACTGCTCATCCATGAGACTTGATTTGGTTGGCGATGTGTTGATATGTGTGGACTGTAAGGCAGTTAGGGCGTTGAGTTAGTTCTATTTTAGTATATTTTAATTAAAAATTCGTGCATAAAGTAGTTATAGAATCAGTAGGAAGCGTAAAAGGCAGAATTATAGAGGGTATAGCCTTGACGCCAGCGGTATCACTTAACAGAAATATTTACTCCATAGAGGCCATAGATTCGGCTAGAAACCTAGACAAGCAACTTAAAGCCGATTGGGAGCATACTGACGAAGTAGTTGGTCATGTAACTTATTTCAAAGGACCTAATCATAGTATAAATTATAGAGCCGAAATAACCACAGAAAGGGCTGCAGAGATCAAAGAGGGTGTTCACAAGGTATCAATAGAGGCTTCAGTTGATGATGTTGTATCTTCTTGTAATAAAAAAGGCTGTTATAATCTGGTAGATGGAATTACATTTGAGGGTATAGGAATTACTACAAATCCAGGTGTCCAAACCACAACTCTAAACATAGTAGAATCTTATCAGGATTGGAAGCCAATAACAGAATCACATTGTCTAACCTGTAACGAGAATATTATAAAAATAAACGAGGAAGAACAGAGTGAAATCAAGATAGAATTAGAGAATCTAAAGAAACAGGTTGAGATACTATCCAGACCAAAATGTGAAAAGTGTCACAAACCAGCTAAAGTATAGTTCTATTTAATATACAAACTAGCTAACCAATTAATGACAGATATAGACGAATGCGCTTGTCCTAAAGAATCTGAACATTGTGCCGAAGAAGATAAAATCGACGGTAAATGCCCAGAAGTTCCTAAAGTCGAGAGCATTCCAGAATGGGCAAAAGCTCTTCAAACCTCTTACGAATCAATCTCAGGCAAATTAGAAAAACTAACCACGCTTGAAGTTGCCGCTGGAGTCAGAGAAGTGCCAAAGCCAGAAGCAACAGTATCTAACACAACAGCAGATACAGTCACAATGGAAAACATCGCTGAAAAGTTGTCAAAAGCCTTTGATGAGGGTAGAGACTTAAAACTCACTATTCCATATGAGGGTGTAAGATCACTTGCAGTTTCAACCCAACAAGTAGGTAGAAATGGCATTAGTGAATCATACAAAGCATCTAACTTCAGAAAACACCAAATTCAAGAGGTTGGATTTACCTTTACAGGTACACACACAGCCATTGACCAAATTCCTGGAGTCCAAACAGTTCCAGGTGGTGTTGATTTCGCACCATTGAGACAGTACACTAACTACAAATCTATCCCAAAAGGAAAAGATTCCGCAACTTTCTACAAAAAGACACTGCCAGACACACTAGTCCAAGTACCAGGTACAACTGTCACAGAATCATCAATGACATTTACAGCAGTAAATATTCAGCCTAGC
>Ga0070749_10000203_pt1 | contig 37306 bp, 37 predicted proteins | sample VirMetDEL_Nov_18_FD_75180 | JGI IMG/M metagenome (GOLD analysis project Ga0070749, IMG submission 75180) | Aqueous microbial communities from the Delaware River and Bay under freshwater to marine salinity gradient to study organic matter... | ecosystem: Environmental > Aquatic > Marine >...
ACATTGAATAGTGCTTCCGTTCTGGCAAGCCCTGTTAGCGTATCTGCAGAATTTTCTGCAAATGCTGATTCTGGCATTTTGAGCAGAGCAAAAGTTGTTAAAACTGCTGTAAACGCTAATGCCCTAGAAGTTTATACTGCAAACGACAGAACTGAATCTGCATATCTGTTTGTAAAAAACCTTGAGCTAGAGAAAGAAAACTACGTTTATATCTACAACGATACAGATAGTGATGGTCTTGTAGCAAAGGTTGGGGGCTCTGAATTTTGTTTTATTCCAGTTGCGGTGGATAAAGGATATAGAGTCTATGGGACTAAGGTGGATCAGATGATTGAGTTTGGTGTGTTTGGGTTGGATAGCTCTGCTGCAGGACCTTTTAATCAGAACTAATAATTAAGATATGAATCTACACAATCAGCTCCCATCTAATATTTATGTAATTAGCGCTAGCGCTACCACGGCATCATCTCCTGTAAATGGAAAGTTTTTTTCTGTTACATGTACTGTTGCTGGAAACTTAACAGTTAGGGGTGGCGCCTGTTTTGAGTACGTTAATATTGATGCCGCATCAGCTGCCAATGTTGTAAAATATATTGACCCATCTACTGGTGAGGCTTATGTTGATGAGGCCGCTGCAAATGGCGACGCTACTGGATTCTACCAAAAAGTTAGCTCTCAAGATGTAACACTTGCAATGGTTGCTGGCCAAACTATCTATGGAAGATTTGATAGTGTAAAGAGTGACGGAACCTTTACTGGGTTTGCGTATGCAGGATAATTAAATACAACTAATTAAATATTTATGGACGAAAATAAAAACACCGTTGCAGGGTTTCAGGTATACGATTCTCCTGAAGCTCTTTCTGCAGCTATGACTGCAGAACCATCAGTAGAAACATCAACTGAAGAGGCTCCCCCACAGGAGTCTCAAGTGGTTTCTGAGCCAACAGAAACGCCAACTGCAGAACCAGTAGTAGAAGATACTTCTGAGTCTCAGCTGGAACAACAACCTTCTAGCGATCAATTCGCTCAGGTTAATCAAAGTGAATTCACTCAGCAGTCATCTGCTGATGATGAAGAATATAGTGATGAGGACATGGAGCAGGCAGTCATCTCATATTTGAGCGAGAAGCTCAATAGGGAAGTAGCGTCTCTCGATGATCTTATTGCGCCACAAACCCAATTGGACGAAAGGGTGGAGGCTATTGCTAAGTTTGTTGCGGAGACAGGACGTGCTCCCAGGGACTGGTTTACCTATCAATCATTGAGCACTTCCGAGATGGATGATGCTACTTTGGTTAAAGTAGACATGGCATTGCAGTATCCTAATCTTTCTGCCGATGAAGTAAACACTCTTATCAACAGTAAGTACAAGCTGGATCCAGGCAAGTACTCTGAGGATGAAGTAAAACTTGGAGCCCTTCAGATGAAGGTCGACGCAGCTAGTGCTAAGAAGCAGATTGAAGAGCAACGCATGAGATATGCAGCTCCTGAACCTAAGCCAGAGCCTGCAAAACAAGAGAGCTTTATTAATGAAGAGTGGATTTCAAAAATGAAACGAGAGGCTAATGATTTGACTGGATTGGAATTCGATCTAGGCAATGATAAGACTTTCACTTTCGGATTGGATGACCGATACAAACAGGACCTTGTTAATAAGAACTCTCGTCTCGATCAGTACTTTGACGCATATGTCCACAATGACGGAACCTGGGACTTTGACAAGCTCAATTCTCACAGAGCCATTCTTGACAACATTGATGCCATCGTAGCGTCTACTTATAGACAAGGCCTTAGTGATGGTCAAAAGGGTGTTGTGCAGAATGCGGCTAATGTCGCTGCACAGGTTCCACAACAGAGCTCTCAACCAGCTGCTAATCCGCTGCATGATCAGCTTAAAAGCATTCTGGGTAGGAACTCAAACAAACTAACTCTTAAAATCTAAAACTAGAAAATTATGGCTACTATTACTGGGGCAACTATTGACCAGGCCTCTTCGGACCTGCGGCTGACGCCCGAAAAATACACGACTATTGACAACCTTATCAAGACGACTAAGGATTTTGTCATGCCCGACTTGGTTGAGTCTTATGGCGACCAAGGCATTACTGGATTTTTGAACCTCGTTGGTGCTGTGAATTCAGGCGGTACTTCTGATCAAGTCGATTGGTGGGAAGCTGGCCGTCGTCACAGAGTCTACACGGGTGCATTCACTAGCAACGCTGCTGGTGGCGCTGCCACCCGCCCAGGCACTGTCACCTTTACGATTACCACTGCAGATTCTGGTGACGGCGTAGCTCACGTTGCTGGTTTGTTGCAAGCAAACGATGTCGTTATGAGCGCTGACTCTGGCCTCAGATACATCGTTAACGAAGCTTCAACCGCTCCGAACCCCGTTATTAAGTTGGAGAGACTCGACGGTGACGATGCATCACCTGGTGAAGCAGCAACTAGTGGACTTAAGTTGATCCACTTGGGTAATTTGTATGCTCAGGGAACCAACCAGCCAACTCACTTCCAAGATTCTGACGTTGTTAAGCGTAGCAACCCATTCATGATTGTCAAGGACCGCTACCAAGTCAACGGATCACAAGCAACCAATATCGGTTGGGTGAACCTCGGCAATGGCGACTACAGATGGTTTATGTACGGTGAGCAAGAAGCTCGTAAGCGTTTTGAGGATCGTCGTGAAATGATGTTGCTCTTCGGTGAGAAGAACGCAGCTACTTCTTCTGATGGCGGAGACAACGATCTCGGTGCAACTTTTGCTGGTTCTGAGGGTTACATCACGGCTGTTGAAGACAGAGGTATCGTCATCTCTAATGCGAATGCTAACCCAATGGATAGCTTTGCTGAATTTGATGACTTGATCTTGGAACTCGACAAGCAGGGTGCTCCCTCTGAGTACGCTATGTACTTGAACAGAAAGCAAGATCTCGCTATCGACGACATGCTCGCTTCTGGTGTTTCTACTGGTGTGACTGCAGGCTTGGCTGGTCAGTTCGGTGCGTTCAATAACGACGCTGATATGGCCGTGCGCTTGGGCTTTAAGTCTTTCACTCGCGGTGGTTACACTTTCCACAAGCATGACTGGAAGCTTTTGAACGATCCTACGTTGCTGGGTGCTACCAACTACTTGCAGGGCTCTATGATTCCTTTGACTCAAGTTGCTGATCCTCGTTCAGGCGCTAAGGCTCCTGCGTTGGCTATGTACTACAAGGAGGCAAATGGCTACTCTCGTGAAATGGAGCACTGGGTGACTGGTGGCGGTGTCTTGGGACACAGCAACAATGGCGACACTGGAGCTGACGTTGCTACGTTCCACTACCGTTCTGAAATCAACTTGGTCACTCGCGCTGCTAACCAGCACGTTGTTATCAAGGGATAATAATAACAATTAGGTGGATGGGAGGGGCTTCGGCCCTTCCCCTCTAGCTACAATAAATAACTTGTTACTATGGAAAAATATCTCTTTTTTAATACTGGAGCTAATGACTCTCTTTGCCTTCCTGCTCGTCGTTTGACGGACATGGGTCTGGAGGGTGATGGTGCATCTTTGATCTTGCACTTTATTGCTGCTTTTGGCGGCAATGATGGTGTTGGTGAAATTACTGTAGATCTCACGATTACTGATAATGCTGGAAAGACTGTTATGCAGGCTATTGCTGAAGAAATTAGACTTGGCAAAAATCCATTTATCGTTGTGTGTGATGATACAGCTTCTGACTTCCTTCACGCTGACATTCTTAGCGTTGGGGCTATTACTGACTTCGCTTAATACTAGAAACCATGGATATCAATAAGAAATTTTTGTTTGTCAATCCAGACAATACTGCCGCAGAATATGACGGCTCTAAAACGTTTCCCGTTTCTAGCTTGCAGGGTATTCAAGAGTTGGATGCAACTAGCGTTCGTCTTGCCGTGTCTGATTACGGTCAGGCTGACGATACTCTCATCGATATTACTGTGACTAGCGGAACAGGAAAAACCTTCATTAACGAATTGGTTGAAGCCATCAACTTTTCTAAGGAGGCCTTCATTAATATTGCAGACGCAAGTGATGAAACGTCTTTCTCATCTAATGTTGATTTTGGTACCGATCCAGTTATTACTGTTGGCTCTTAATAGGTGGTAATTCAAAGGAAAGGGGGCTTCGGCCCCCTTTTTGTTTTCTGTATATTTGCATTATGATTGTCAAGAAAAAAGATAAGTATGTTGTAATATCTAAATCTGGCAAAAGACTAGGTGGTCCATACTCATCTAGAAAAGAAGCATTAAAACGTCTTAGGCAGGTCGAATATTTTAAGAACAAATAAGTATATTTGCATATAGTTTAATTGATTTAATGAAATTCTTCCTGTTCAATATATCTGACGTATCGTCAGCGAGCACAAGGGACTCTGATAGCGGTCTTGGCATCAGTGCCATATCAATACCCTCAGGAAAACTCTGTAACATCACGGCCACCAAAGGATTCGTCAATATGACCTTTGATGACGCTGGTATTTATGAGGAGTCCTTTATGAATATCGGGGAGGCTATCGAGAAAGTAAACATATCCGTAGCCGCATCGGATGGACATGAGGTTGATCTCATCGTAGACATCTTAAACTTCATCTCCGCCAACAACAACAAATTTATTATGAGGTTTGACGCTGTAAACAACACGTCAAATATGCGATTCTCTGATGTTAGTAGCTCCACTAATCTCATCGCTAAGGTTTCTACATCTCCTATTAATATGGAGACAGGAAGGGTTTCACTTGGCACACAAGAGGAGCAGTATCAGGACACCATTGCAGAGATTAACTTTAGAGGCAACCTTCCAATTCTTGATTTTAATCATGAAGGCCTTAGCGGATTTGCGGATGGAGCCACAATAACGTCCTGGTCTAATGCTGGCACTGGTGGATCTGATTACAGCATCTCCACCATTACTGGCACGCCGTCTTGTGAAACCTCATCTTCAAGCAGCAACATCTCTCAGAAGTCAGCAAACCTAACTGGAAATGGAGAGTACTTTACTGTGCCTTCTTTAACTGTTGCGGACGACTATACAATATATGTTGTTCTTGGTCAGGTGGTACCGCCTATGTGTGTTTACGGTGATGCAGCTGGAGAAACAGTTGGGTTTGGTGGGAGTTATCCTGCTGGCACTGATCTTACTGTTGTAAGCGTTACTGACAAGAGAAATTCGTTTTCAGTGAGACATAGCGGAATAGAGGGTGCGGTAGCAACGACCCAAACAAACGACAACAAAAACGGAACAGTATCATATACGTGGCCTAAATCTCAAGTTGCTAGTCAGGTTGTTGATGATTATGACGTGGATGTTTTTGTCATTAGAAGAGACAAGAACTTCAATATGATTATGCATAATAGAGATGGCGATATTATTGGGTTTATCCCAGCAAAAACAAAAGCACTAAACGACAAACTCACCAAGGACTCCTCCTCCAGAACAGATGGAAACCTGTTAATCGAAAGGCTTGGAACAGTAAAAAACATTGAATCTCTTCCTGGCGGAATTGGATTTAAGGGGTATATTGGTCGTTTTGGAGTTATACCACAGGATATTGGTGTGGGTAAAGCCAGACTACTTGCCGAAGACTTGTTTAAATTCTATAAATCTTAATTCATTTTAATATGGAAACCAAAACCAAAAGGTCCCCTGGACGACCTAAAGTTCAGAAACCAGTTTCAAAACCAGCACCACCGTCAGCACCTGTGCAATCTTTTGCTGAGGAGATGCCAGAACCTAAAGCCCCAGCCAAAAGATCCCTTAAGCGCAGGGAGGATGTTCGAATTGCAACTGAGTATGAGATTATTAAGGGTGGAGGCGTAGTGTTTATGCTCCCTCAAAAGGGTGTAACTATCTACGACAAAGAGCTGGATACAGTAAGAGAAATTAGATACTGCCCCAATGAGCCTTCTATCTTTGTTGATGAACAATCGGAAAATGCAGTTAGAAAGTCAGTAGCTTTTACTGATGGCAGGTTGTTTGTGCCTAAGGAAAAGCCAAACCTCAAAAAGTTTCTTGAACTTCATCCATTGAATAAGGCCAATGGCGGTAAAGTTTTTTCTTTGGTTGACAAGACGAGAGATGCTGCTCAAGAGCTTGAAAGAGAATTTGCTGTGTCTGATGCCGTTTCTATTGTAAGAGACAGAGACATCAATGATTTGCTTGCTATTGCTTTGTACTACGGCATTAACATTAATGCAAATACTGCTGAAATTAGATACAATTTGTTGAGGATTGCTAAGTCCAAGCCAATTGAATTTATGCAGGCCTTGGATTCACCTGAGGTTACTTGTAGATCTACAGTCAAACAAGCCTCTGACTATCAAATCATCTCCATTAAGAGTAATGGTGTGTACTGGTTTGATGCCAATACGCTGATTGTATCTGTACCTGTTGGCCAAGACCCAACCGACACAATGGTTAGGTTCTGTCTCACTGAGCGCGGAGCATCAGTATTGTCTTTGATTGAAGACAAGCTTGATTCTATGTCTTAATGTTGATTTTTTTTATTAAAAGAGCCGCCCTAAAAAGCGGCTTTTTTATTTCTTATATTTGCTGTATGGTAAATATTGTTGATGTATATAACGCTGTTAGAGACCTTTGCAATAAGGATCAACGAGGATTCGTTACCCCAGAAGTCTTTAGCACCTTTGCTGGTATCGCGCAGCAGAACGTTTTTAATGAGATGTTCCAGGAGCTGCTTGCAGCGAACAGGGCTAGAAAAGCGGGCATTGATGCATCGCGAGACAAGTCCCTGTACAAGATGGTAGAAGAAGATCTGTCGTATTTTATTACCACTAGATCTTTGAGTGACGATGTTCCTCAGCCTGCTGATTATGACGAAGAAACGCAGGGTGAGTACATCAATCCTGCTGATTTGGAGGCAAGCGTATTTAGAAAGCCAGAGGATTTAGCAAGGATTATTAGCATCAGAACTACAGATACAGATAGGAATTTAGATCTTATCTATAATTCTGAAACAGCCGAAAGGGTTCTGAACAGCAATCTTTCTGGGCCTACATCTGATTTTCCTGTAGCAATTATCACCAATCAAATTGAAGTATTTCCATTTGAGGTGAACTCAATTCTGCTTAAATACTACAGGCAGCCCAAGTCTATTGACGCATCTAACGGGGCCATTGATTTAAGTTCAACGCCAGTTTACGTTGAGATGCAGGCGGGCGCAAACATTACTGTGCCCGATGTATTGAACTCAAGGCATTTTGAGCTTCCCGACCACTATAAGAACGAGTTAATCATTGAGATAGCAAAGATGATCGGTATTAGATTGAGAGATAGTTACCTTTCCACCTTTGCTATAGCAGAAGAAAAAGCTGAATAATGGCATTTGAAGACGTAGTATACAGAGGTTCCAGGCCGAGCACTGGGACAAGCAGTGAGACAATGAATTTTGTCTCTCTTCGTCAGGTGATCAACGACTACCTGATCACTATGGATGGAGACGATTATGCAAGTAATGCATCGGATGCCGCTATTAGAAACATTGCGCTTCGGGGCATTCGTGAGCTTGGATTTGATGTGAGTAGCCGTGTGCGATCCATCAAAAGGCCTGTACAATCAAATAATACTATCATCCTTCCAGATGATTATGTAGATATTGTGAAGCTTGGAATTGTCGATTCTGAAGGCATCATTCGGGTTTTCAATCAAAACAAAAACATCAACTACTCTAGAAAGATTAAAGTAGAAGATGACGGAACTATTGGGAAGACAGACAGCGCTCAGGGTCCACTTAACCTTACTCAGAACAGAATAGAAAACAGACAAGACGACAAGGGGGCCACTGCGTCATCAACAGCTGACAGTGGAGATCTTGACTTTTATGTTTTTGAAAACTATCTTTTTCAAGGAGGCCTTGGGAGATTGTACGGTTCTGGTGGTGGATATGCTCCAGGAGAGTACAGAATCAATCTTGATCAAAACAGAATTGAGTTAGATACAAGCTCTGAGACAACCGATATTGTTCTTGAATACATCTGTGATGAGGCGCGTTCTACGAACCCAGTAATTCACGTGTATGCTGAAGAGGCATTGAGATGCTATATCTACTACAAGCTGTGTGAGAGAAAGTCTACCATTCCAGCGAATGAAAAGATGAGAGCTCGTTCTGAATATTACAATGAGCGCAGAAAGGCCAAAGCAAGACTTTCAAACTTTAGCAAAGAGGAGGCGCTCAAGACTATTCGTAAGAATTTCAAGCAATCACCTAAGTATTAATGATTGATAAGGTAATTCCGCAGAGGTTAAACTCTGATGTAGATTCAAGGTATCGGCCATCAACCGATATGATTGATGCGCTGAATATTGCGCTTAAAGAAAGCTACAACTTAGGGACAACTAACGCTCAGCAAAACAACTTTTCAGGCGACTCTGGCGTAGTCAAACCCATTCCATCAAACGCAAGTATTGAGGAAATTACGGGCATTGACAGCCTTATCAGTGACAATAGCTTGTTTCGAGTCATTGGATCTGTGGCTGACGAGGTGTTTAATGTCATTTATTTTTTCGCATGGTCCAACGATTCGGACCAGATGGGCGTATATGCTTGGGATCAGGACGCTATCTTGCCTGGCAACAACGTAAGAGAGTCATACGTTAAGGTATACACGTCTCCTAAATTCAACTTTCCAAGTGACGGCTTTGTAAAAGCTGACGTTGTTTATGTTGGCCAACGCAGAAACGCAAATGAATCTGAAGACGGTGGCAATGTACTCTTGTACTTCACCGACAACAAGAACGAGCCAAGAAAGCTTAATGTCTATGACGTCATGGAGGCCAGCCTCAATGACTATAATGACATCGACATTTTGGATATGATTACGGCATGTCCTAGGACTCCGTTATCACCTATTGCTTTTGGTTTTGACTTTGATCCATCTAGGTCTTCTTCGAACTTCACGAGTATACCTGGATTGCAGTTTGCATATCAGTACGTATACAGGGACAACGTAGAAAGCGCGTTGTCAACCTACTCTAAGATTGCTGTGCCACCAGCATACCTTGCATTGGGGGTTGTTACTTCGAGTGTAAACCTTGAAAATAGATGTGTTCTTTCAATTCCTCGTGGGTCACGTGAGGTTTCTGAGATTAAAATTCTTGTTCGATATGGAAACTTGGGTTTGTGGAGATTGATTGACGAGATAAAAGATCTTCAGACAGACTCACCAGACTACGACACACTTGGTGATATTACCTATAATTTCTATAACGATAGGATTCTTATTCCAATCCCAGAAGAAGAATCAAACATGCCATTCAGCAATCTACCAAGGATTGCACAGGCTCAGACAGTATCTTCTGACAGACTTATTTATGGTAATTATGTAGAGCAATATCCAGAAGTGGATGTTTCTGCAGATATAACGGCTGTTTACAATGGAACACCAAGACAGGGTGACCTGATCCAAATAAGTGTTGTTCCAGTAATCAATCAATTCAAAGCCCGCCCGAATGATGAAGACCTTGAATCTCAAGAAATCTACAAGAGACTTGGGACCAATAGGGTTGCTGGATATAAGATTGACTTGTCTACTGTTCCAAACGATTACTTGGAGTCAGAAACCATTGTTCAGGTAGACTTTACGGTTATCCCAGACAACCACTTTCATTTCTACAACCAGCAAAATTCATATCACGGAAGTAGGGAGGCTGGATTTTTCAATGGAGAAAACAACAATGATGAGATTTTAGATCGCATCAATGACGATGGATCACAAGCTCCTGGAACTGACTCAGATTCAGATCTATATCGTAGCGGAAAAAAATATTTTGGTCAAAATAAGGGGGTTAAGTTTATTGATGGGATAAATGATGAAGCTCGAAACCTATGGAATTACCAGGGGTGGTTTCCAAATCCTAGCCCAGAGGGATCAATTATAAATAATCCGTCCCTTTCTGGCAGCACTGCTGTTTCTTATGGTACGTCTGCTGCGAATCCGTTCATCATCAAATCTGAGCCATTGAGGTTCTCTGTTACGTTTAAAACAAATTTTGATACGAGCGATCCAAAGAACTTTATTAAAGATACTATATATCATTTCCTTACTGGGGAAGTTGATATGCCTCAAATCAGTGGTCAGGATTTTGCCACAGAGGTTCAACAGACGCTGAGTATTGCTTCATACGATATAGACCTGGACCTTAGTGATGGGTCTAAAATCTATTCTCAATCTGGCAACGATTATAGAAAGCATTTGATTGTTGGTGTTCAGTCAAATGAAGGATCTCCATCCGATCATACTGAAGAGCCTGTTGGATACTTTATTGTTAATAAGGCAAACGTTTCTTTTGGCCTGAAGGCCTTCACCTATATGGAGGACGCATACGATACAGAGCCAAATGATGTAAACTGCTATATTGGCCTTGACCTAAAGGCCTTGGGTAATGTGGAGGTGTATACGTGCATCCCGTATGTTCCCGTTGGAACCTTCATCTCTGCTAGAGCCAATACCGATGCTCTTCCTGAAGAAGTTTACAATGGAGATAACAAATTATGGGTTGGTATACTTCCAATTAATTTAATTAATGGCAACATAGCCTATTGGATTACATATTCTAGGGAGACAATTGCATCAACAGATATCGAATCACTCCCTATCTATCTTCCAGAAAACCAGTCCTGGATTCCTGACAACGATGTTAGTGAAAATTCTATTGGATGGATGCAAAATGACCCAAGGAATATGTATTTCTTTGGATACACTCAGTATCAATACATTATTCGTCAACAGAATACTGTTAATAGTGGATATTTCAATCCATATGAAAACAACGTTATTGACCCAATTCTAGATTGGAAGCTTGCAAATCTTGCCGCTGGATTTAACAACGGAAGGGGGAGATATTGTCTTGGTTATTTGTCTGCTCCATCTGGCAACATTAGTGAAAACCTTAAGCTGATAAACACAAGTGACGAAGTATTTAATTACATCTCATCAACTGCTGGATTAAACTCTGATCTTGTAAATCAAAATGCTTTGTTTTCTTTGGTCGATGGGGAAGGGGGGCCAGGGTTTGAAAACAATAAAACTGGAATTGGTCAAGAAGTTTCTTGGGGCAGCATATCCCCATATGTTCTATTTAAGGGTGATCTTAGGAGAAGATATGTTGTTGACAAAAACCAGTTGCCAACAGCCTCTCTTGATGAACTGCAAAATCCAGCTCAATACGCAGGAACCAGTGCTGGTCAAAGCTCACAGCTTTTGGATTTGAGCGACTCTGAAGATCTTATTGGCTGGGTAAAGTCAAGAGGTTTTTTAAAGAGTTTTAGAAACACAAGTATTGCATCTCCATACGAATCTCTTGGGTATCATTATATGCCCAACGCTGATGCCAATGGTGACAGCACTCTTTTGACCTACAATCATGACGTTCCCTCTACTCTAAATACGTGGGTAGAGGTTGTTAGCGTCACGACATTTGCAACTGGCATCAGTGGCTTATACTATCCAAGATCGTTTAAGACAAATGCCAATCATGATTTTGGAATTGTCTATTATGACCAAAGGGGTCGCTCTGGAAATGTAAATTATCTAGGCAATGTATACGTAAATGGATATAGTAACGCTGAACGTGGTTTTGATGAAAAGGGTAGGGTAGATGTGTTGTTGTCTCTAAACAATGACCCACCGTCATGGGCTACTCAGTATCAAATTGTGTATAGTCCGAATAGTACAATTGGTGACTTTGTTCAGTATACAACTGGCCCAGCATTTGTTCAGAATGTTGTTGAGACAGACCCATTAAGTAACGATGAGTCACTGATATATGTTTCGCTGGCCCACCTTCAGGGTGTTAACAACATATCATATAGTCATGCTTTTGGCGCGGTAAACAAAGACGGCGGCAAAGATCTATACACGCATAAGCAAGGAGATAGGCTTAGGATTCTGTACTATACAGACACGGATGGTGAAGAGGTGGTGTATCCAAAAAACTATGTTTTTGATATTGTTGATGTCGTAAACCTATCTAGCAATGCATTAGAAAATCCTCTCTATCAAGGTGAAGGCGAACAACAAGTTGGTAATACTGGCATTTCTGTTGCCGCTCAAGTCCCAACCTACAAAACGGGTCAGTTTTTGGTGCTAAAAAACAATCCTGATGCCAGTGGATTTACATATGGTGAGGTTCTTGCCTCAATGCAGGCATTAGACGATGACAATAACCCAACGTATGATGTTGGGTCAAATTTCTGGAATAATAGAACTGTTGTTGAAATATTCTCGCCAAAGAAGGTGCAAGAATTTGATGATAGATTTTATTATGAAATAGGGGAAAAGTACGATGTTGCTAGAAACAGCCAGGGAAATCCAGTGCATTCCCAAACGTCTATCACTTTAAAGGACGGTGATGTATGGTGGCGAAGAGTTGCAGTTAACTTCCCAGATTACGTCGATGGCGAAGGATTCCAATTTCTTTCAACTGAAAATGCGGATGGAGATTTAGAATCTCTTCCATCATTTAAAAACGTGATACTTGAAACGCTTGCATTTACAGACCTTATATCTGGGTGCAATGGTCTGGATTGGGGTAAGCCAAAGGTTATTGTCCCAGGATCAAAACCCCTGTACAAAAGGTCGTCCCTGGTATACTCTGATAAAAACAATTACGCCTCAAAAGCTAATAGATATACTACGTTTAACGCAACGACCCTGAACTTTAAGGACTTACCTAATGAATATGGGTCTATCAACTACATTCTGAATGATTATGACAATGTCGTTGTCATTCAAGAAAACAAGGCTAGTTCAATTCCAGTTAGCAGAAACATTATATCAACGGCTACTGGCGAACAGTCTTTGATTGCGTCTCAAAAGATTCTTGGTACACAAAAGTTTTATGGAGGAGACTATGGTTCTGGTGGAAACCCAGAAGGCGTTGTTCGAGCTGGAGAGGCCATCTATTTTGCGCACAAGGGAAAGAGGGAGGTATATAAGCTGACTAGAAGCAAGGGGGTGTCAGTTGTATCTAACAACAACATGAAGGCATACTTCAATAACATCTTTGTCCAGGCCTTGAAAGATGAGCGCAATGGGGAAGGAAAGGTTCGTGTTGTATCTGGGTATGATCCGCTCCGCGATGAGTATATTATCTCCGTATTTAATATGGAGGACTTCACTGGGGAAGAGCTTGAATATGACCCACTTACTGGCGTCTTTGAGGGCGTGACAATTATTGACGGTGATGTAGACACTGAACAGCCAGGGGGCGATGAAGGTCCCGTTGCACCAGAAGGAACGGACGAAACTGAAGATACTGGTGACGGAGGAACTGATGAGGGAACTGGCGATGGAGGGCCAGAAGAGCCAACGGATGATGAGGGGACTGGGGGAAATGGCGGAACAGATGGCGGCCCAACAGAACCTGATGATGGAGAACCGACGAGAGATGATTCTACCGTAGATTCGGGGATAACTGATGTCGAACCATCGACGGAAGACCCCACGAGATCATACTTAGGCCTCTCGGTGTCTAGTAGTGGAGGATTTATTTCAGCAGAAGAAACTGTAAAATGAAACAGACAATAGCTTTTGACAACACGTCTGAATACTGGAAGACTCGGTATTCTTATGCGCCGTCATGCATGATGCATCTTGACAAATTGTTTTTTACCTCCCCCAACCAAAAGACTGAGGGTGATGGTAGAAAGCCAATTTATAGACATAATGATTCTTCTGATGGATTTAACTCATTCTATAATTCATCCGAGCATTCATTGCCAAGCGCCTTGGCTGTAAGTTTTAATGGGTTTACTGCAAGGTCATTTGCTTCTTCTGCCTCAAATACGACATCATCTAATAAGCTCTTTAAGTCATTCTCGATTTCTGGACTAAACAAATCTTCTGCGGTGACTGGTCTTTCTTTGGGTGCAAGCGCATTTATTGTCAGCAACAATAACAACCTAAATTCTGCCTCCGAAGGCCTACACAATTTATCACCGCTCGCGCGTAGAGGCAACTCTGTTTATGGGGAAATTGGGAAAGACTTCTATATGTCTGGGACAAACATCAAGGCAATAGGGAAAATAAAGAATGTGTACCTGCACGTTGGTTATTTGAATGGGGATAATATATGGACTCATTTGACACCTGAATTAGATTCTAATAATCCACAACCACAAGACAACTTGATTATAAATGGGTTGATCGTAGACGCTGATGGATTTGAGGCAGCGCCAGTCCTTAACAACCAAAAGCTGTATGCTTTTGAAATCGAGTCTTTCGCGTCAAATAATCCTTTGCCTTCCAGCATTTTTGGAGGACAAGCTGGTGAGTACACTAAATTTTTTAGTGGCAGGGTCAATGAAAATAACACCATGTCAGCCGTCCCATATGTAAGGATTGGACCATATGAGCCCGTAAGTGCTCGATATCAAACAAATTTTGCAGAAGCCAGCAACTTTAATGAAGGCGAAAGTTATTCAACCTACTTGTCTTTTGGGGATCCATATTCTGACGCAACAAACTCTTTTAAAAAGGGTAAATTCTTGCTTATAGCTGCAAGTACTACCACAGGAAGTCCTCACGTATACTTTGAAAGAACGCCAGGCGCACCTGCATTTGGGAGCGTATACCCCCTTCCATTTACATGGGACCCAGGGCCAAATGACATTCAACAATTTGTTGCTAAGGGCAGAGAATACTTGTTTGCTATGACACCAGGTGTTATAAATGGTGCAGATCCTCATGGATCTTTTGCAGACGCATTTGTTATTCTTGGCAACACAGACTTCGAAATTTCATCTATGCAGGTGGAGTTTGAATACACAGAGTATGATCATGGCGGAATATCAAGCACTAAAAAATAATTTAGTATTTTTGTTACACACATTATTCTAAGATAAATGGCATTAGGATCAGCTTTAGTACTCGCGCAGCTCTTAGGATCAGGGGCAAATTATCTTATTGGGAGAAAGCAAAAGCTTGCAGGCGAAGAACTTGCTAAGGCTGGGAGAGAGGCCATGCTTGCTACGGCTGGACCTACTGCGGAAACACTTGCAGGAGTACAGGAACAGAAAGGCCTTCTTGCTGCGGGCCAGCAAAGAACTCAAGAGAGGTTGGATTCTTCAGTCGCTGGTCTTTTAGATGCTTTGCAATCAGGGGATCAATCTACAATTTCGGCGCTTGTGCCAGGATATGCTGGAGATGTGGCACAAGCTGGTGCGGATGTTGGATTCCAAACGGCAAGGGCTATGGCTGCGGCAAATCAACCACTTATTGAAGCGGCTGAAAAGGAGGCAGATGTATCAAGAGGACTCGCTCAATTTGATTTCCAAACTGGTACAGAAGCTTTCAATAAGGGTCAGCAACTTCAGTACGACGCTATTGGACAGGCTCTAGATATTCCTATGGATCTGGCTACGTTTCAAACGGCTAACCCAGATGCTTTTGGTAGCATGTTCCCAGGTTATACGGGTGATGGAATGTTTGGGTTTAAACCTAAATCTCAAAATAATACACCAGACGATAAGAGTAATGAGATGGCACAGAATGTGCAGAAGATTATGAAGCCAGGTGAGACGCCGACATGGTGGGACAATTTATTTAATCGTGAGGATGGAGGGGTTGTTAAGACAGCTCAAGCTGGAGCGTATATTGGTGATGGGATTGACTCAAGAACTATTAGGGATTTGTTAGCCGCCATGCCAAAGAAAAAAGATGAAGAAGAGGATAAGGAGAAGAAAAAGGAGGAGAAAAAATTAAAAGTTGGCGAGCCCACAGACACTGTAGACACCATTGAAAATTTAGCGGCTATGGGGGGTGTGATGAAGCCTGGGGACACGCTCCGAACCAAGGGCCCAGAAGATCACGATAAGCAGGAGTACAATATTGTAGACGCTGAGTCAGGTGAAACTGTAGCTAAGACAACTGGACAAGAAGATCATACCGTCAACGAAGATGGCAGCATGACAGTTCTAAATAGCGACCAGTCGGGATCTATTCACGATGCATTCAAAAATGTTGATGTGAGCATGCTCCTTAAGTTTCTTGATAAATATCCTCAGAAGAAAGAAGTAAGAGAACTAATGTCTGCTCTGAATGTATTTACGCTACCACAATTTCAAGACTGATGGCTAACGGACCAGTACAGGGCCCAATATACACTGGGGGTGGTATTAACATGAAGGGCTTTGAGGGGCTCATCCAAGCGGCTGGCACTGCCGCTCAGGCTGATGCCCGTATGCGCCAACAATTGCAAAACGCAAGGCAGGCTCAGCAAAACAGAGTTCAAAAAATTCTTGATGGAATCTACCAGGAGAGCGGCGCAGACCTCGCTCCTGGGTTGAGGCCTTTTTGGATTGAATATGTGGAACGACTTGATGAGCAAGTTCAAAGCATGACTCTGCAGGATGGAGTTCCAATTACTAGCGTGGCTCAAGGCCAGGCTCTTTTGTTTGAGGCGGAATCATTCTATGACCACCTCTACAATTACAATCATTTTGACGGTAAATACGCTGCGGCAGACGAGATAGATCTGATTGAAAATCTTATTTCAGATCCCGTAGCTCGTAGAAAGTTTCAGGAGAAGGCTCCAGTAGACAAGAATTATCAACTTGACGACGCCCAGCAAGCCAACAGCAATCTAGCCAAGATGCAAGATTATGCAGATATTGGATTTCTTGGGGCAAGTAGATCTGAAATCGAAGACGGAACGTACACTCAAGGCGGTTACGCAAAATATGGGGAGATTGATTACAGTGGGCCTACGCCCCGCCTAAAGCTTAAAAGCCCAAACGGTGTTGTTGATAGCAGAAGTGCAAATGGATATGCCCAACCTGGGGCATACCTCGATGGGCTGTCCATCTACGGCGCTAACCACCAAGGCCTCTTCAATATAGAGCGTTTTTCTGTAGACAGAGAAGCAAAGGATCTTTTTGCCCTTGGTCAAGAATACCTGCAGCCACAGGTTAAGGCGGATAGAGTGCAGCTTGGGTGGGATAGAGGCACTGCAAACCGTTTGGCCCCAGGAATTGTAGATGACACCAGTCAAATGGGACAGGAGATTCGATATGCAATGCTTACTCAGGCCAGAAAAGACAATCCAAACATCTTTACGGAAGCTGAGGCTCGTGCCTTTAGATTCAACAATCCAGCCTTGGCATTTGAGTTAGACCAGCAGGGTAACGTGCAGGCTACAGAGGAGCAGTTGGCTAATCTTCAGACAAGGTTCGATAGGGTTAAATCAAACCCAGATTACATCAAGGAGATTGTCAACGGAAGTAAATACGACAGACTCATTAGGGAAGACGCCAGGGAGGAGAGACAGAGCGATGCGTTTAAAGATATGCTCGCTGGTATGACTACTCTCAATCCAAACGACATATATTCTATTGAGTATATACAAGATCAAATTGAAAAAGGCGTCTTATTGCAGGGAGTTGATGCTAATGGGATGAAAGAAAGCGCTGCATTTAATGTTGGTTATGCAAGGCTTCTTGCGGAGAAGGCGGTGCTTGGTCAGCAGATACAGCCTGGACAGCGGGTTGAGGATATTGTTGTTGTGACTGCACCATCATTCTCTCTTGCTGGTCAGGCATTAAGAGAGCAGGCTGGTGTGACAAGATCATTTTTGGAGCAGTTTGAAGTTGAGGGCCACGGATTGCCTCAAACGATTGGTCGCTTCCCAATCAATTCTACTGGTGGCACAGACCTTCAGTTCTCACCACAAACTGGCGTTGAAGGAAACATTGACACTGTATTTTTCCAGGAAGACGAGAGCGGAAAACTTCAGATTGGAGTTGCGCTTAATAAGAGCGGAGTCACTGGTTATGGCGTAGGGACTTTGGGTCTTCCAATCGTCCCACTTGAAGGTGAAGTGACATTTAATATGGATACTCCACTCTTTGAAGTTTCAACATCTCCAGATGGCAGCCAATATTTTAGAGGCCTTGGTTCTGTCGGTAATAATAGCTTTTTTGCAAATAAGACATTCAAAACTGATATTCCTGAGCTGGTATTCTATTTTGATCCAACAACTGACATAAGCAAGCTGAATGCACTTGGCAGTAAACTAGATAGGCTTTACGGTAAAAGTGGACAGACATATCCTAATTCCGTCAATCCATCTTTTGGATATACGTTGAACGCTATGTTTGATAAGATTAACTGATAAATATGGAGGAAGAAGATATCTTGCAATTTATTGCCGACCAGCGCAACCTAGGCAAAAACGATCAATTTATTGGTCGAAGCCTTCAGATGCGTGGCGTCTCAGATTTTAATGAGTACTTAAAAAAAAAAGACGATACTTCGACCTCACAGTCCGATTCGGGAGAGGGAGTTACGGAGTCGGCGCAAGCTACAGCTCCTCAGGGAGGACAAGAAACTGGTTCTTCGGATTTACCTGTAGCTCCTCAGGTAGAACCTAGTGTATCGTCAGGTCTTAGCGCGGAAAGAGATACGTCATTTGATCCTATTACTGGGGCGGTGACCCCATGGGAGGACACCCCGTCTAATAGGGCAAGGCTTGAAATTGACCCTGTTCATTACGATGCCTTTCAAAAGGCTGGTTTTATCAGAATTATGGAAGGACTGGGTGGTGAGCACATTACCCCTCAAATAGAATCTGCATTCTCAGATTTCGTGAATGGAGGTAAGTGGTGGTGGAATTCTGTTGATGGCAACCTTGCCAAAATCTCCGAAGAGCTAGCAAAAGATGACGCGTATTTAGAGAGAAACGGCATTGAGTATAAGTCAAGCTATGTCGTTGATCCAACGGCTGGGGCCAGTGTCCCAATAATTGGGGACGCTTTTGTTACACCCATGCCAGAGGATAAGATATATCGCAACAAGGTCAAGGCAGTCAGTAAGCATCTTACATCTCAAATCAATGAGAGCGTCGCCACCGCCATGCTTGACGCCATGCCAAAAAACATTAGGCAAAGCCAAGAAGCTCTCAAGTATACAGAGCAATATATGCTTGAGAACTATGGATCCATGCTCGATCTTACTGGTGAGGGACAGGTTGGAAACACACCGTTTCTAAAATTCGACGGATTTGAGATGGCATCTGGAAACTCTGAGGTCTTTGCGGCAACCATGCCTGTCCCAAAGTTTTCTGGGTATCTCGTTGACAAGTTTGACGCTGCTGGCATTGATTTGGTCAATGCTGTATATAACATGTTTGGCGGTGAGGCCAAGAATGTTCAGCAGATGAGGGAGAAGGCTGATGAGATCAGGGCCAATACTCTTCAATTCACAGAGAGTATGAGTGGCAACTTCACCGATATGCAGTTTGCCAATGGCCTCATGCAGCTTAGTGGGTTTTTGGCGGAATCTACTCCTACTATGGCTGTTCTCATTCCAGCGGCAGCAGTCACTACTACTGCTACTGGAGGTGCGGCAGCCCCATGGTGGTTGAGTGTAGGCCTTATTGGGGTAGAGGGGGCAACTCTCAGCACGGCAGTTGAATCCGCAAGGACTCGTAACCACCCCATGTTTAAGAGATACACAAAGGACGGTGTTACTATTGGGCACGAAGAGATGATGCTTGCTACTGTCGGTGACCCTGAGCTTATGTCTAAATACACTGAGAGCTTTGATAACAGTGCTCGGTGGGGTCACCTCAGCACTGTATTTGGTACTGATTTTGTTTCCGCTGGGGCGTCATCATTGTTTTTTCTAAAGGCATTGAAGGGTGCTGGATCGTCTGCCAACGTTGGAAAAGAGATGAACTCGTGGTGGAATGCACACCTTACAAACCTTGGTTATTCAGTTCCAGTCAATAGCGTTACAGCTTCAACTGCTGCCATGGCTCAGTACGTAAGTATGCTTGAGCAATCTGGACAAGAGTATGAGGCGAATGATGTTTTTGAACTTGGGCTTGACGTAGCCCTTGGCGTGGTTCCCATTACCGTTGGGGTCACTGGGTCTGCTTCTGCGGTAAACTATGTGCAAACCAAAGCGCAGATTGCTAACGCGTTGGCCAGAGATGCTGTCGGCAGAAACGGTGGAAACATCAAAATCAATCAGCAGAGAACCAAGTTCTTAGAAATCCTGAGAAACAGCACGGATAAAAACGAACAGATCTATGCTGAACGTCAGCTCGTTGCCCTTGAGGAGCAGAAGCTAAGCACCATGAGTGCTGACGAACAATTCTATTTGAGAATGAATCCTGAAGATTATGAGAATATCTTGAGTCTTCATAGAGATTACAACTCAAAACTGCGTCAACTTAACTCTTTGGAGGATCCAAACGGAGATGCTGGCAAGGCCATTAAAAATGATCTTGATGCTATCAGGGAGAAGAGACTCAACATTGAGAAATTGTATGAGGTCGACCCAGACATTGCATCAAAAGATGCCACTACTCCGTCTCCAGATATTTATCAGCCAAGAGATACGGATGGGGATGGGAAACCTATGTCTAGAGACTTTGAGCCAGGCCTGTCTAATTGGTGGTATGTAGAATTCATTGATAAGTATGAAGATGTGAACATGCTCCAAAGGTCTATTATGGAGTATCTGGACACAGAGAACCAGGCTGGAAGAGTTTCGCTTAATCAAGATTTTGAAGTTTTGCAAAAGCTCGCGGTATCTAAGGCCGCATACCAGGTTGAAGAAATGATCAATCTTAGATCACGTGATGGTGGGTTGATAGATCAGTTGAGACAATTGCAAAAAACCACAGACGCAGGTTTTTACGAGAACCTTCCAGAGGTCTATGAGAAAAATATCATTGGCCTTTATGACAGGTGGTCTGTAGCCAAGTTTGCTCCAGAAAGAAACAAGAAAGTTCTTGCAGACAACAAAGCAGAGCTAGACGCCCTGTTGGGGTCTGTCAATGGCGATGCCACGCAGCTTACGCCATCGCAGCAGAGCAGGGTTAATTTCTTGCGTGAAAAGATCGCTACAAGAAAAGGTAGCGGTATGTCTGATGCGGATGCAGAAGCATTCCTAAACTCACTTCCAGAAGACCTCAAGCAATCCTTTGAATCTGTAAGAGAAGAACATAGAGCCATCCAGCAAAATACTAGAGATGCTGCTCTTGCATATGGCTTCATTGATCGTGCTATGTACGATAAAATGCAGGCCACCTCGGAGAACTATGTCACGCTGACTGGAGAGGGCATGAAGGCTACTGATGGCAATATTGCCCTCATTGACAATGAGATTGTTGAAGCAATTTTCCCATCTAGAGGAAGGCAGGGTGGGCTTCCAGATCAACTAAGAAAAGCATCTGGACGTAGCGATGAGACTGGAAGTATTCTTGCAAAAACTATACAGCAGAATACACAAATCCATGTGGCTGGCCAGAAGAACGTGGCTCTCCAAGGCCTCTACGAACTCCTCACTTCAAACCCCAGCCCCAAGCATTATACGGTTTCGGATGAAGGTAATTCATTGGCTAGTAATACCGTCATGGTATATGTCGACGGGCAGAAAAAATATATCACGTTTGCTAACGAGGCATACGCAAAGCCATTTAAAACTTCTGGCCCAAGCGACAATCAGTTTTATGTCAAAATCATTCAGCCGCTGCAAAGGATGATGAGTCTTGTGCCGAAGATGTACACTCAATATTCTACTACCTTCTGGGCAGGAAACAGCATTCGTGATTATCAGGGTTCAATAGTTAACGCTTTGAGTGCTGCAGAAAAGGAATTTGGTTACGCTCTGTATAATGCACAAGGAAAACCAATAAACATTAAGCAGCTTGTATCTGATTCTCACTTAGTTGGACGCGGTGAGTTCTACAGATCATTTAAGGCTATTGCGGCTGATGAATTTGGACCTGGGACAAATTTTAGAGGTCAAGAAAATGTGTTGTACCAAGAATACAAAGCTCATGGCGGCAAAACTGGGTGGGCTTATAGCCAACCATTAGAAGACTTATCTAAGCAATTGGCTAGTGAGGTTGACGATGCAGTTCGGGGTCAAAAAGCCACACAGTGGATGTATGACAACAGCTTTGGTCTTATCGAATCATTCAATAACACCTTTGAAAACGTCTTTAGATTCCAAGTGTTTAAGGCTTTGAGAAAGCAGGGGGTGCAGCCAGATTATGCTGCAGCCGTAGCAAAGGATGTGAGTATTGACTTCAATAGGTCTGGAAATACGACTCCTATGATTAGCTCTATGAAGTTCTTTTTGAATGCTGGACTGCAGGGCGCTGATATGACGGCCAAGACTTCTATCGCCCTTCGCCCGAAGGTTGATCCAGAGGGTGATGTTAGAAATCCAATTCAGAGATTGACTAATGCTCAAAAGCTTCTTATCGGTGGTATTGGTTTTAGCTATATGCTAACACAATTCAATCAGGCAGTCACAGAAACAGACACCGATGGTGTAACATTCTACGACAAGATTCCAGATCAGATTAAGAAGAGGAATTATGTGTTTATGATTCCTGGAGATCCAACGGGAGCAAGGATTCTAATACCGAAGGTGTATGGTTATGGCGGCATAAGTGATATTGGGGTCGCAGTTGCTGAAGTTCAGAGTGGCGAGAGGGACCCTGTGGATGGAGCTTTGTATATGGGATCTTCTTTCGTTGAAAATATGTCTCCCATTTATTTCCGTGGCGTTGGTGTGGAGGATGATCCAACAAAATCGATAGACCCAATAAGTCAACCTGGCTTAGCTGTTCGTGCTCTCACGGAAATAGACCCGATTGCACCAATGATTGACGCGTCTCAGAATGTAGATGGCTTCGGCAATCCAATTTTTAGGGAAGCACGCCCTGGACAATCTAGAGCTTCGCAAGCTATCGATTCTCCATCATTGATGCAAGATATTGCGAATGTGCTGAATGAATCATGGGTTAGTGGAGGTAGCGACCAGATTAGTGGGGACCTTGACTTTAATCCAGACGCACTCAACTATCTATTCCAGAACTACTTAGGTAGCTCATACATTATGTTTGGTGATGCCGCAGAAAGCATTTTAGATATGGCTGCTGGTCAGGGAGGTGTAGATACATGGCCTATTATAAAAAAATTCTATCAAGAGGATTTTGAATATGCTGCATATGGTAACTATTATGAAGCCAAGTCAGTTGTTGGTTCGTATTTGAAAGAGTTTGGTGACATTGAAGACCTTATTGAAAACAAAAACAAACCGCTTCCAAGTAGAGACGAAAGGCTCCAAGATTTTATGGCCGTGGAAAATAATGTTGGTGGAGCTAAAAGAAGATATTCGGGCTCTCTTGCTATACAAGAGCTGATCATCGACGTAGAATCAGAAATGGCTGACATTAGAGAAGCCAAAAAAATTCTGCAAGAACAACAAGATAAACTCGGATACGATATGTTCAATCTTCAGGTTGCCGATGCTTGGGCGGACAAGGAGGCCAAGATCACAAAGTTGGAGCAGGCTGAAATGTTGCTTATGGAGAGGGTATTGAAAGAATACTATAAGTTTTACCCAAAAGTTGAAGAATAATGAGTGAGGCAAAAAAAATAAAAGACACCGCCCTTGGCGGATGGTTGAAGCAAAAGGCGCCAGGCATCCTCGACACTGTCGGGGACCTGTTACCAGATCAGGGTGCGCTTGGGGTTGTAAAGAACTTGCTCGATAAAGAGCCAAACATAGACCCAGCTGAGGCTAAGGCAAAGATCGACGCAGAGATTGCATTTCAGAACAACGTCACGGAGAGATGGAAGGCAGACATGGGAGGGGACGTGAAGCTTGCAAAGCTCATCAGACCAGCTACTTTGATTGCGCTTATGTCAATGTTTATGGTAACTATGGTACTGGATTCCCTTGATAATCTGCCATTTAACGTCAAGGACAGTTACGTATCTTTGTTGGAGATACTAATGCTAACATCATTCGGTGCATATTTCGCTGGAAGAACCATAGAAAAATCTAAAAAATGAAGGTTGACGAGAATACGCAGGTTACACTTGACCTAAAGACGATTGCAATAATCATTTCTTTTGTTGTAACCGTTGTTGGCATGTGGTTCGCCTTGCAAGGGGAGATTGAATTGGCTAAGCAACTGCCTGAGCCTGAGGTGTCTCGCACTGAATATGATCTCAAGGATAAGCTCGTCCGTGAGACTATCATGAATACGCAAACAAAGGTTGAGGAGAACGGCAAGAAGCTGGACCTTATCGAACAAAGACTTTACGAACTCAGTACAGAAGCCAAGAGAAAATGAAGCACTTTATTGCCCTTCTCTTTGCGGCAGTAACATTTGTCGCATCAGCACAGACATTTACTATGATTGATAATGATATTGTAGTAGTTCAGATCAATGCATCGTGGAACGACAACAACACGAGAACTGACTTGGAGAAACTTAGAGGATGTGAGTACCGATTCGGCTGGCTTGATGATCAACCAGATGCGCTTCAGAAAAGCATTGCTTCACTCCCAGTTGTCGTCATCTACAGAAATGGCAGACCCGCTTACCAGTACGCAGCTGACATTAGCTTTAGACTCGACACTCCGTTCGAGGAGATTCAAGAACAGGTCTATAAACTTAAGTATTAAATGTTATCTTTGAACAGATAGTACACCTTCACCTATACAAGCACAAAAATTATGATCAAGTATAAAGTTCAAAAGTCTGCTAACGCGCAAAAGAAAATGTCCTCTGGCGGTAAAGGAGACGCACCCATGTACATGTACGGTGGAAAAACCTACAAAGAAAATGAGGCGGCTAGCGGTATGATGATCAACGAAATCATTAAAGGAGATAAAAGCGGGAAGCAAGCAGAGGCGGCGAGAAAGGCTCTTAAAGAGCTCGATAAATAACATGGGGTGCGACTGCTCTACATATAAGGTTTTAAAAAAGGGAGGCACTTCTCGCAAGGGGAAGATGCCTAAAAAGTTTTCTGTTAAGAGCGGAGACAAATCTCCTTCTGGTGGGCTGACTGCCAAGGGGGTTCGTCGCTATCGTGCAGCCAACCCTGGCAGCAAATTGCAGACCGCTGTAACCACAAAGCCATCAAGGCTGAAGAAGGGCAGCAAGGATGCCAAGAGAAGAAAGTCCTTTTGTTCTCGCATGAAGGGCATGAAAAAGAGATTAACTAGCGCTAAGACAGCTAGAGATCCGAACTCTAGAATCAACAAGGCGCTCCGCAAATGGAACTGCTGAGATGAGAACTAGAAAAAAGCCAAGTAAAAGATCGGTTATTAAGAAGCTCCAGAATGGAGGTACTGGTGATCCAAAGAAACCAGTAGTCACACAGTCGGCTACTGGCTTTCCTCTGTACAGAGAGTTCGGTGAGCTTACTGCTACACCAACGACGCCATTCTACACGATGACTGATCAACGCGGCTACTACCAAGGCATTCCAATTGGTCTACCTGAGGCTGAGGTTGTGGCAGATTCTGGTGATGCGCTTGGGTCTGTGGATAGGGTTGTGGAGGAGCTTGGTGGCGGCATCTTCGGGGACTACGCTGCCCTGCCCGCAGGAGAACGGGAGAAGTTTGAAGACGGAGTAAGAGATGCCATCAATGAAGGCTCTACGATTGCATCCATCGCTACATCTCCACTACTCGCTGTTGGTGCAGCTCCAATTCTTGCTTCAGGCTTACAGGGATACAGCGCTCTGTCTAAGTTGCCACTTCTTACTGTTGAGGGGCAGGCCACAGTTACAGTTGGTGGAGGTCTGGACGCCTTGGGCGTGGGGCTTTCTGCAAAGTTTTTGCCTCAGCACATTAAGGATTTCAAAGATGACCCGTCGCTTGGGAACGCTGCGTTTATTGGCTTAGATCTTTTAGGTTTTTTGCCAGCAGGCAACGCCGCACTACAATCATACAGGCAGGGGTTGAGAGCAATGGGTGGTACACCAACATCACCCATTACCTTGGCATCGGGAGATAGCAGGATAACACAGGCGGCACTTGAAGGGTCAAGGGTTCGGCAGGCTTCGCTCTCCATGAACAACATCATCAAGAACGAGATAGCCAAGATTGATAAGCTGTCTATCAGTCCTGCAGAAAAACAAAAGGCGATTGATGAGACGCTTGAGTTTTATAATAACTACCTGTCAAATCCAGCTGCTCTTGAAAAGATCGTTGAGCAGAAGGAGTTTCTAGAGGCGGTGCGTCAGGCTAGAACGGGAGACATCTCTGCTCTGCTTGGTGACATCGAGGTGCCCATGGCTCCGTTTGAGAGTGCAGGTGAGTCCTCTGTGGCGGCAGTAAGGTTTATGCAGAACCCACCATTCTTTTCCAAGTTTGGCAGGGAAGGTCAGCTTCTTGACCCTGACATGAACCTTGTTCGAAATATGACGGTTGTAGAGGGGGTAGATGGAGGCCTTGAGGCACGCGTTGATTTCTTCAGCAACACCGTTGCTGGTAGAAGGCTTTCTGCAGAGGCGCTGCTTGATAACTTCAGAACTGGATCTCAGTCAGCCAAAAATGTTATCCTCCGCACAATGGATGACATGAAGCGAGTAGTGGGAGGTGAGGCTCGTGGCGCTGCCATGCCAATATCCAACATAACAGGTCAAACAGAAATGGTTGGAGGCGTACCTCTTACCGCTGGAGATTTCGGATATGATCTCTCTGCACAACAGATACAGATGCTTCAGACTTTGTCTCCAGAGGAGTTCCTTTCTACTCTGGTTCACGAGACAAATCACAACATGCTGATTCCATTTTTGGATCAGCTGGCAGATGCCCAGATCATTGAGATGCACACGATTGTCTCTACCGCAAGCACACCCACTATGGTTGGGGGTCGGCAGGTGGCGGCAACAACTACGGCTACTGGGTTTAGGTCCGCAGACCAGATCAATGAGAACGTGACGAACTTCTTGACGAAGTATAGCAATGACCCAAGAATTAGAGAGGCTGGCATTAACGACAATGGTATCGTTGCATACCTTGAAGACATAGCAAAGCCCTCAGAGGTACAGGCTAGGCTCTTTGAAATCAAGAAACAGTTTGCGAACATCGCATCGAAGCAGGGCCAGAAGTTTGAGGATTGGATGTACAACTTCACACCAGAGACTGCCCGCCAAGGATTCGAGGCGTGGAAAGGAACTAAGGCTCGGTCTACAGTGGGACTGGGCGACGTTGAGGCTGACATGTTCCTTGACTTGATGGTCGGCAACAACACACAGCAGAAGCTTCAAACACTCGCATCTGTTCTCAACAAGACGTTCACCAACACCGCACTTATCGGAGGCACCGCTGCTGTCGCAACGCAAGCGGACATTACAGGAACCCCCACGCAAGGACCAGGTCTCAAGCGCGGGGGCTACATATCACGAAAGAAGAGAGGCAAAGGCTTCCAAACAAAGCGAGCTAACAGAATCGCACAGCAAGGAGCGATAATTCCTAACGGTGATCCCACTAAGAAAGAAAGCACAGGGTACGCAAGGCTTGATGCTCGCATAGCCAATATGGCTGAAGACGTTCCTTCAGACACCACAAACTACACAATGTCTCAGCAAGAGAGATTGCAGAGGCAGATTATGGCGGAAAGCTCAGGCAATCCGATGGCTGTCTCTCCTGCTGGCGCACGCGGTTTGCTTCAAATCATGCCAGCTACCCAAAAGGATTTGGAGGATAGAGGATTTATTCCAAGGGGTCTCGATCCATTTAACCCAGAGCATAGTCGTCAAATGCGTGATGCAAAAATTAATGCCCTGTCTGAATTAAGCTGGATCAAAAATCCACCAAAGAAAATTCCAGAAGTAAACAGACTCGCACGTATATACGCCTCTTACAATGCTGGCGAAGGCAGAATAAAGAAAGCCTTAGAAAAAGCAAAGGCCGATGGCGTAGATATCTACGGTGACCCTAGATTGTGGTTTGACTACATACCCTCGGAGACGAGCAAATACCTCAACATCATACTCTTTAATTGATTGTTGTTTTACTTTACGTACTTAAGTAGAACGTGATTTCGCTTTGCATTTCGTAGTCGGCGCATTCCGCTTTCTCTGATTTGACGAACCCTCTCAGGAGACAGATCAAATAGCTCACCCATCTCAGTCGTGGACATGGGCTGTGTGCCATTTAGCCCGAAGGAGCGGGTAATAATCATAGCTTCCCTGTTGGTCAGGCTACTCAAACAATCTTGAATGTCTTGGCTCAGTCCTTCGTCGAGAAGGCCTGTATCTGGAGACGGCGTATCTTTATTTTCCATGAAGTCACTCATCAGCATAGAGGCGCTATTGTCTTCATTGACTGGCTTGTCGATGCTTAGATGACTGAAGGAGCTACGAATAATCAATTCGATATCTTCTTCTCGCATATCAAGCTCGTTTGCAATTTCCATGGCTGTCGGTGGTCTCTCATATCGTTGCTCAAGTCTAGAATAACACTGCTTGATTTTCAGCATAGCTGCAACTTTGTTTTGTGGTAGTCGTACAAGTCTACCCTTGTCGGAGATGGCTGCCAAGATGTTTTGTCTGATCCACCACACAGCGTAAGAGATAAACTTGAACCCGCGTGTCTCATCAAAGCGCTGTGCGGCACGGATAAGTCCGAGATTGCCTTCATTGATGAGGTCTGGCAATGACAGGCCTTGGTTTTGGTACTGCTTTGCCACGGACACAACAAATCGCAAGTTTGCTTTTGTGAGTTTGTCGAGCGCCTCTTTGTCGCCGTTTCTGATTCTGCGTGCAAGCTCTGCCTCTTCGGCTACGGATATCATGTCTTCTTTTGCGACATCGTTGAGATATTTGTCCAGGTTACCTTCAGACCTGTTAGTGATTTGCTTTGAAATTTTAAGCTGTCTCATGCTTGTTTTTTCCCTTTAATTTACTTTCCAATTTATTTTTTGCTTGCTCCAATTTTTCTATCCTGCTGTTCAACGTTTCTATCTTTAGTTCTAGCAGGTGGTCGAAGAGAACATTATCTATTTCTTCTTTTACTATCGAATATATTTCGCGATACCCATCCCAATACTTTAGATTCTGCACATGCTTAGTCGTATAATGGCTAATACTAGACCGATCTCTATTTAAGGCATCACCAATTTCATATGTGTTACAGTATGCAGATAGGGCTACACCTATGGCTGCTCTAATTTGAATGTGCAATTTGGCACGAGAGTTATTTGGCCGAACACCCAGCGATAGATACGCATGATGCACAGCAACCTCAATAGCTTTATTTCTAGTCATTAAATTGTGATTTTGATACCAGTGTCTGGATGGATATACGACCTGTTGTACTTGATTACCTCGTAGCTTTTGAGCCCTTGTAGGTCACTCAATACGAGCATTGATATCTTGTCCAACCTTCCTTTTCTCTGATATATTTTTTTGTACGCATCGCGTTTGTATGTAACGATTTTTTTAAAGTCAACGTTGCATAAACACCAATCTAAAAGTTCTTCTCTTTCAACACGTGCAAATCCACCAAGTTCGCATATCTCAAATGCAATCCACTTGGCATCTCCCATCAGCCACCCAAACTCACCATGTACGTTTCGAAACTCAACCCATATCTCATCGAGCAGGTTGTTGCCCTTCACATCAACACCATCTGACCCGTGCCAAAAGTCCACATGAAGCTCTATGTCTTCATTACGACTAGACTTCCTTATGTCCTTAAATATTCTAGAGTATCTCGTGGCACACACGCCACCATCTTTCCACGACTGTTTCCTTCTTTCGTTACTTAGACCGTTTTCTGTCGTCATTCTTTTTAAGCGATTTTTTGATTTCCTCAATGGCTTGATCCACCTGTGCTTTATTCTTCGCTAGATACACATCGCACTTCATGTTGTTATCCATGATGTACTTCAAGAACAACTTCCATCGCATAGGGAAATCATGATGAGAAGGCAGATACCCTTTCGTCTCTATAATCCAAGTGGAATCCTTACAGACAAAGTCGGGTGTGTAGCGTATAGGTTGTTGAATCGAGTTGCTTCTATCGGACATGTCTTTTCGACGAGCCGTCATCTTAAAGTACCTACGTTCAAACCTAAAGGATTCCAACAGCGTGAACTGCTGTTCCTCATATGAAAAAGGTATCCCGTGTTCACGCAATTGATCCGCACAATACTTTTCAATTGATGATTTGTACTTTCCGAGTTGTTTTTTTTTTGATTTAGAAGTCAAACTCCTCCGTTTCTTTCTCATCATAAATCGAAGTTAACCCCGATTTAGTTCTTAGAAGCGAAGAAATCCGAAAAATCAATGCGATTTTGTTTATCTGATTGAAAATGAATTGATTCGAAAAGAGGCTTCTTGAGTAGCCACGACACAAATCCTGTCTGTGATGAGTTCATAATCATCGTATATGGCTCCTCGATGGGTGTTGGATACCCTCCAGTTTCTGTTTCTCTTACTTTTCTTACATGTATCTCTGTGAGTTTGCGTATGTTATGGTCTGGCGATTGAACCTTTCGATGAATAGTCAAGAAGCAATCTGCCCTGTTGACAAACTTGCCACCACCCTCCGTGTCCTCTGCATACGGAGCTACAGGTAGTCCGTCCGCACCTTTGCGTCTCTGAGCTTCCGTAAAGGCATGGGTGTTGAGCCACACGGCTACGTCCATAGCTTTCGAGAACGTTAGAAAAGAACTGGCAGACTCATAGTGGTAGTCATGGACACCAATATTGCTTCCTTTCATGTCCAGCTTAAGGCTGTTGTAAGGATCAATGAATACGGCATCTACTGGCTGCTGCTTCATGATCTTCTCCATGAATAAAATCAAATCGCTGTAGCTGTAAACCTGGTTGTTGCTGATCACCGTAAAGTGTTTGTTCACCCATTCGTATGCTTCCTTGCGCTCTGCATAATTCATGTCAGTAATTCTTTTGTCTGACGCAAACTGCATGAGTTGCATTTTGATGGATGCCGTCCTGTTCTCCGATGAATACAAAACCCAGTTCCAACCGTGCCTAACGACAGAGTTAACTATCAGGTATAGCGCGGATGTGGTCTTGCCCACGTTGCTGTGGCCGTTGATAATCACAAACTCCTTCTTGTACCTGAAGTGCTCATCCAATCTCGCGTCGCCAGTGTCTAACCCAATCTGTATTTTACCCTGAGAGAAGTCATCAATCCATCGAAAGTCTTCATCATCAGAAGAGATGAATGACATATCTCCGTCGTTGATAAGCAAGTCCCTCTCCGCTGATTGCTCGTTATCTATCAAGGCCTTGATGGGCATAGACTTGCCCTTCTCAATGCCATTGATGACGGTCATCTTAGCGTGCTCAACAGAATCGATGTCTCGTTTTTCTATCTCTCGCATAAGCACTCGCAACACCTCGTCCTCTTCCATGCGCCCCGCAGATATGTATCCGCCACAGAGAATTGATGCTTTGTTTAATGTCACCCACTTCTCTCCATCTTCTGCGTTACGTATCATACGTGCAGCAAGGTTGAGCTTCATGTAATCCGTATATGCATACGCCTTATTGTCGGGGGTCTGCTTCTCTGAAAATTCCGATGCTAGCGCCCCAAACTTTTTTGACGAATCCTTTAAGATGATGTCTGGGTCGTATGATTCGAAGCATGCTCTCGACTCATTGATACCAGACTCATCAACCTCCAGGAAGTATTGCTTATGGAAATACCTACAGAGTGCCCTGAAATGATCTCGATGTCGCTCAGGGTTGGTAATGCGCACCAAGGCCTTCACCCCATCTCCACTAGGAGACATCCAGCATGAATACACGTACTCGTCTGTGGCAAGCGCCTTCTTTACTTCGTCTACGTTTACATGGTCGAAGTCAAGAATTATGTATCCAGAATGTTCGAAGAGAGCGTCATCACTTCTTGTGCTGAACTCACCACTAAAACATACTATGGGAAGTTCTTTTTTCTTTGCCTTGTCGCCAGATCGAACCTCTTCAATAATTGACTTTGACTTCCCCTCCTGTATGCGACGTAGTGCTGTTGGCATCGAGATGTGATGCGGTGTCTTCGTGTCCCGAATGCTTTTGAAAATTGTTACTTGCATTGTCCTTCGCAATCATGAGGAGGATTAGATAGCCTGCAAGGTCTTGCAACGTATCCTCCGTTGCATCTACAAGACCTGCGTTCTTGATTCGCTTTAGCTTGTCGTCGATTCGAACCTTGATTCCCGCAACGGCTCCCGCTGGAGAAAAGACATTCATAGGTTCTAACGCTGAATTGCCGTACTTCTCGTTTTTGGAGAGAAGGAGTTCTTCAAGTCGTTTACATTTTGACTTGATTTTCTGCTCTGTGTTCATCTAAAGTCAGGGTAGAGTGTGAAATAAACTTCTTGCTAATAATCTCTCGAACGATGATGTGCTTTTCCGATTTTGCATTCTTCCCATATAGCTCTGATTCGAGCCGATGCATGGTGTGTGGGTCGTAGCTGCGTATATCGTTCGGATTATCGAAGACGGATACTATCCACATGACACGCTCGTGTACAACCTTCCGTTTCTTGAAGGCGACACGAGCGGTCATGTAGTAGATAGGGGCTTTAGAATGGGACGTCATCAGAGACAGCCTCTTTCTGGGCCTGCTTCTCTGCACGCTTTTCCTTAGCCGCCTCGCTGTTGGGGTCGTATACGGTTGCATATGGCTTGCCATTTTTTGACATAGCCAACTTCAACCATACGTTCCCACCATCCCCATTTTTTTGGACAGGGGTTGCATACTTGTCAATCATTTCCTGTAGCTCATTAATCTTGAGCTTGACGGTCATGCTTGAAAAATTGCCATCGAAAAAACGAGGCTCTTCGGTGTACCCTACGAGTACTGAATCATACTTAGTATCACTCATTGTAAAAAAAATTAAACTGTTAAACTTCAAAGACCGCGTAGTGCGACTCTGTTTTCTGACCATGGGCCAACCACTCTTTAATATTTGAGACGGCCTCATGAAATTTCATCTCACCTGTAAGTAGTGTTTCTTCGGTGCATTTTACTACGGCTGGATAGTATGGTTCGGTCTTCTCCTGGACAACCCAGTAGAAATTATCAATGCCGAAAACCTTTGTATAGATGTATGCTTGAACGTCATAGCACCACGAACTAACATCATACTTGAACTTGCTTACACTACGAGAGCTCTTGCTGTCAGTTATGAAGTCATCACCGAGGCAATCAAGGAATCCTTTGAGTGGTACTCCGTCAAGTTCTTCGTTGAACTCGACCTGGTATGATCCGTTGAGATATGTATCAAGCAGACCACATGCATTGAGTCGGGCTATCATGTCTTTGGCCTTGTTCATATCGTCCAGAGACACAAGCGTTTTCCCAGACCCCTGTGCAGCATCTTCAAGTTCTTTGCGCCACTCTTTGTATTTCTTCGTAAGACGTGGGTTTCGTCCGCCAATGTCATTGACCATTTCTTGGTCGTCGACAGTGTAGTAAACATCGAGCACCTTGTCTGGTTCGAACAACATCATATCGTACAGCGTGCCAAATGCCAAGGCATCTGATTCTCTTTTGAGTTCTCCACGCATGTACATCTCCCATTGACGCATGTCGCCAAGGGCGTATTTAATCGATGAGTATGACAGGTGACCTTTACCTACTGCTTTTATTAATTCATCTCTCATTGTTGAGGTCGTTCCAATGTTTCGTCAATTCAAATATGTTGTTTGCCTTTTCCTGTTCGCTTCTGTTATAAGTGAAATGTCTTGAAACAGCATCTCTTGCGTCCTTGTTGGTCATGTGCTTGACTCTCTTGTAGTACTCATAAAGAATGGCCTTTTCGTCTTCAACTCGCTTTCTTCCTTTCTGGTCGAGAGTGTTTCTTATGTCTGCATTCATCATACAAACTTTTTGAGTCCATTTTTCTGAGCGTCAGTCAAGTCTTTGCCGTACTTTTTGATGACGCTGTCATATGCCTTCTGCTTGTCGGTCGAGGACTTGATATACGCTACAGCGCTGTCCATGATGTTTACCTTGGGCTTTGCCTTGGGCTTGGCAGTTGATTCGTTAGAGTTTTCCTGCTGGTGTATGGCATCTGCAACTTCACCCGCCGAAGCCATGGAATCGTCTACGCCAATACCCATGACTGCAAGGGCACGACCGATTGCCGATGTCTCGCAGTTTTCGATGTACGATGTTTTGTTGATGTTGCTTGCAGAACGCTCTTCGTGAGCATGCCCAGTAGCAACTACACGTCCCGACTTGTCAGCGATCGTGGCCTTACAGACGCATTGCTCTGAGTCGAGTACGGGAAACTCTGTTGCGATTGTCCAGTTCTCAAACTGTTCTTCTTGGCGGAAATATTTTACCCGCTCTTTTACCTCGACATACTCCTTGCCTCGGATGTTTACTGTCTTGAATTTATACGCCATAATGAATTGAATTGTGTGTAAAAGTACGAATTAAAAGTTAGTTGGAGCGATTTTCCATGATTAATTTTTTCCTGCTCCACAGGTTAAGTATCTGTCTATCAATGTATTGCACCTGCATCTCTCGTGATTTAACCCACCCTTCGGTGGTCATCTTTATCGCCATGGACTCAAGGGTTTCGAATAATTTTTTGAAGACCTTGTCGAAGAACACGGCCTCCTTGGCCGTGTTGTGCATCTTACATATTTGCGCTTGGCTGTAGTCGTTAAAGTATTCTTTGATTACTCCATTCATTTTGTTTGGCCCATATCTGAACATGTGTTTGTTGCAGAATAGGATGTATAACATGTATGCTGTCTTTTTGTATCGTGAGTTGACGCTCTCTTCTCGCATATTGAATTCTCTTTTAAGGAATATAGTCATGAGCGCATTGACTTCCGATTCTATGTCTTTTAGATCACTTAAAGCCCTTTCGTTGATTGATGAATTCTGCATAAAATAATTTTAAGTATTCGTGAATGGATACATATTTGACAAGAACCTTGAACATCTGTGATGAGGCGAGTGCAAGTTTCTTGGATTCTTCGAGCGTGTCAATCCTGTCTTGCTCGACACCAAGCACCTCGTCGATAAGGGTTTGACCCGCTTGTTGTGAGTTTATTTCGTCAAGCAAATCCTTTACAGCGTCGTCTGTCATCTCAGAGAACATAGACGCCACGTCTAAAGAATCCCACAATAGCCAGTCAGCATACCCATAGGTATTGATGTCGTTTAAGCATAGGTCAACAGCGCAATTGTTGGTTTTATTTCCGTCCCTTCTTAAGGACTCAACTTTTTGTAGTACTTCTGTTTGCATGTTTGTATTTGTGGTGCGCCTGGTAGGGTTTGAACCTACGGCCAATTGATTATGAGTCAACTGCTCTGACCACTGAGCTACAGGCGCTTGTTTGTGACCCCACAGGGATTCGAACCCCGAACCTGCGCATTAGAAGTGCGCTGCTCTGTCCTGTTGAGCTATGGGGCCGTGCGATTTAGTGTTTGACCAATCCCACTTTGTTGGATGAATTGAACCACTTGGTCGCCATAACGTCAGATTTCATTGCATTGATGTAACCATGAGCGATTAGTGATTGCTCGTCTGGGAACACTCGTGCATGTCTGTGATTTGCGTAGTCGATTAGATCGTCACGCTTTCCGCCTTCGCTGTAGATGATGTCAAAGTTTTCAGGGATGTCGATGTTGAGAAACAGAGGGATAGATTTTGTGTATGAATAAAATCGGACATGAGGTAAGGCCTTGGCTATAGCCATCCATTTGTTGATGTATTTAATTGAATAGTAGTCGCCTGAGTCGTGAACACGCAGGATGTCTACGCGCTTCTTGGTGATTTCTGAAATCATATCCTCCACAAAGGAATCCAATTTGGTTGCCATGTATCTGTACTGAAATGCTGGTGCTACGTTGCTCCAAACATACGCACCCTTTTGTGCATAGCACCAATCGGCACAATCGGCGGCAAAGGGACAGGTTCTTTTCCCGTCAGCATCTTCAAAGGCAGGGATGCCGAAATTGAAAACGCGCTCTCCAATAATTTTACTTGTTCGCTTGAGCTTGGTGTTTTGAGTAATGAGATGTGGCATTGAATTGAATTGTATAAGAGGGGTTTGTAATATATCTCTCAGTTACACTGAGATATATTACTAAACCTCTCTAATGGTTTTCGTCTTGTATCTTCAGTTTTGTTTTTGCTTCATAGTCGAGCATCATACACTCTACGATCGTCTTGTTTGTCCAAGACGGGTCGCGCTCGTATTTGTCGAGCGCGAGCTCAATCTTGTTCCATTGTTTTTCTAACCATTCGTCAGTCATAGAAAATTAAATGTAGGTTTCATTTCATAAAGCATCCAGTTGCTTGTGCTGTACTTTCCATCCTTGCCAAGAAACTGACGGAGACCACCGCTTCTGTGGTTTAATCGCCGATGCACCGCCCTCTTCAGATCAGATCTCAACCACTCAGGAATGTATACCAGCCCCCACTCTCTAATGAACGCGAGCTCATCGGGTGAGTACATTTTCTTACACCGCCTGATGCCAAGCATGTAAACGGGATACCTCAACAGATCATTCAATCGGTTGTGCGAGAAACTATGAATACTTCCCCAGAGATAGGATTGATGCTTGCAACGCCAGTTATGAGAAGAACTTAATTTCCTCCTGAGGAAGCTTATCCTTTCGTGTTCTCCCATGTCTTCTATCGCTGTTTTCAGGGCTACCTTACGCACCCTATCCAACACCTTGAGTCGATTGAATAGTTCCCTGTGAAGGATTTTCAAGGCCTCTTGCATAGCATTCCAGTCACAAGCTTCTGCATATTCGACACAGAGGTCGAGCACTCTGGAGTATTCGCGACAGTAGATGGCGCTTTCTTTCTTCTTGTAGAAAGCACGATATTGAGACTTCCACAGCTCATACTCCTCATCGGGCATGCACTCAACCTCTTTGTCCGCAGTATCGAGAAGAGAGAGGTCAATCATTCTGGTAGGCTGTCAAAGCTCTTGCTTTCAAGATTCCTGTGCTCCATCTTAATGTCTCGGTCTGACATGAGGGTGGCTCGCTTGAGTTCGTAGTTCAAGAGGTTGGTACATTGGCCAACCACTTTTGATACTGCGTTGGCTTGAGCCACGTCAATCTCATATCGGTCGAGCTTTTCTAGGGTGTTGCAGAGCATGTGAAAAAGGCTCTTTGTGTTTACTGGTTGCATGGTGTGGAATTTTATTTGTTCGTTTCTTGGTCATCGATCCCGTGGATTCGGCACTCGAAGTTCTCCTTCTTGCACAACCCCTTTAGCGCATCGGCTACGAATTCCTCGTTGTACTGACCAACCTTGTCGCGCATCCAGTCGAGGTCAAGCTCGTCGTCGAGGTCAATCTCTCGTGAGAAAGACACCTCGAAGTCACCGACGTAGTCGTTCTCGTTGATGCGGATTGTATGCCCTTCGAGTTCAGCAACGGCATCACGGACACCTGATTGCACGCCCTCACGGAAGATGGCGATGGCTACGTCACGTGGGATGACGGGCATAGTAGCAACCTTCTCTTCGAGGTCG
>Ga0070749_10000204_pt1 | contig 37202 bp, 71 predicted proteins | sample VirMetDEL_Nov_18_FD_75180 | JGI IMG/M metagenome (GOLD analysis project Ga0070749, IMG submission 75180) | Aqueous microbial communities from the Delaware River and Bay under freshwater to marine salinity gradient to study organic matter... | ecosystem: Environmental > Aquatic > Marine >...
AAGGTATATTAGAACCATTACCTACTACACCTAAACTAGCCATACCCCTCACGTTTTTAGCTGTTAGAGGTAAATTATAAGTACTTGTAAAATTAGACTGCCGAGTATTCAAACTAAGTATGTCATTTACTTGCTTGGTCTGTGCGATCCTCTGCTTATCTTGTAATTCAAATGTTATGTTATTTATAATCAGTCTCATTAAATATAACGTGTTACTCTTTGCGGTAAATCAATATTCAAAGATAATGTTTTTTTATTCGTTCGTGCGTTTTCAACTTTAAAATTCCCGTTCTTTATCTCGACTTCAATCCAATCATTATAAGTGTTTTGACTAAACGCAATGCCTGTAAATAAATACACCTTTGCGCTATCTAAAATATCTTGAAGCAAAGTAAATTCATTACTCGTTATTGATTCTTGAACCACTTGCAGAGTGTCAGAGCTTTCTTTTCCTAAGTTAATAGTAGGTGAAATAGTATCTTCTAAGTTGTTGAAATCATTGTTTAAAGTTCCTAGGCTTCTTACGCTTCGGCTTCTATTTCCTTTGTCAAACAACCAATAAGACCAGCCACCATAACGATTAATCCATTTAAAGTAATGACTATCTTCGCAAAAATTCGTTACTTTTTCAAGTTGTAAATCATAATCGCTATTGAAGTTTATTATATTAAATCCAGCAACTAAAGGTAAAACATCTTCTAATGTTGCGGTTGTGTCTCCATCGCTTATTACAAGCCTATTTACAGATCCTAATCCTACATTTGTAAATGTGTAATCTAAACCGTTTGTTGTGTTTGTTAAAACTGCATCGTCACCATTAAGCCATAAAGTTAAATCGAACGGTAAACCATACCAATATTTGACATAATTGACTGTATTACTTGCGTTATCAGTTGGCGACAATAAAAATGTTTTGTCAATCAAAAGACTAGCTAAAGGATAAGTTCTTTTGTAGTCTTCCAGTTGCGCATAACCACTTAGCCATAACGGAGTAAATGACGTTGTTTCTTCGGTGTCATTTCCTAAGTAAATCTTAACTGTTATTAGTTCATTTAAGATCAAATTACTTGTCCAGTCGTACATGTATGAAATAAGTAAGTCTGGTGCTAAATCATCTTTATAATTGTTTAAATTAATCAAAGAAGTGATCAGATTTTTGAAGTTATAATAAAACAAACCGCTTGGCTCTGGATAGATTGTGATTATATTAACCCCGATAGTTATTTCAGCCTTCAAAACAACCTCAACACTATCTGTGTAGAATTGAAGTATATTATTATTAAACGCTAAATTAAGCCTATCTGTAGGTATTGTCTTTGTAAAAATTATTGCCATTACTTTAGTTCTATTTGATTTAAAAACCCGACTATTTGGTTTGAAAAAGTTATTATTTGAGTTTCCCCAACCTTATCAATTATGCTTTGCATCCTTCTTGTAGTCACAACCTCACTAATCAACTCAACACCCCCATAGCCTTCACGCTTCCATCCTGATCTTGCTATTTTTCTAGCTATTAAATAAGCTAAACTACTTATGCTAATTTGTCCTTCAATTCGTGCAGCTATTCCTTTTTCTTCGATCCATTCTTTGATTGGTGCAAGCGGTGGAAACTTACCCGCTAATCTTCCTGTTTCCAATTGCTGTGCGTAATCTTCGCCCCATAACTGTATCTTTGTTTCACTCGGTTGTATTACTTCTAAAGAGCGTTCAAACTTTCCGCTTGCCCGCATACCTTTAGCATTGTAAGCATTAATTAAATCAGCTTTAAAACTTTCAAATTCATCGTTTAGAATATTACTCATAAACTTTAAAATTAAATGTTACATAAAAACCAGTTAAATTAGCGTCTAAAACATCTATAGCTTCAACACTTTCTAAATTAACAACATCTATACCCCCGCAACTATCTAAATATATTTCTAAGGCTTTTAATTGAATTACTAAAGGCTCTATTTTTAACGCGTACTTACTTGTTTCAACTGGTTGGTTTCTTTCGTTAAAATAATGCCTGTCGAAATTATCAGGAATAACAAAGAAAAAACTTCCTGACTCGGTTCTGGAAGATGTCGAGCGTTCAAATTTACCACGCCTTACAGGAAATAATAATAAATGCGTTTTTAAAGCCATTTCATTAATAGCTGTTTGACTTTCTAATAAGTTCAAATGTGATTTTGAGCCATACATAAAAACTATATCGTTGTTACTGCTGTATGATTCTATTATTCTAACTGTTCCCATTTTTATCTTATTTTTTTAACATTAAAACCCCTGTAAATATTATCTTTAGGTATTATAGGCTTTAATATTTTGAATATTTTTCCGCTAACCATAGCAACTGGTTTAAAATATCTTTCATTAAACATAGCATTATCAATGTAAAAATCTAAAGCATTTTTAGCTTTTCTTAATTTTAAATAGTATTTCATAATTACGGTTGTTTGCTTTTTAATTCGTTAAATTTATTTTCAACTTCGTTTTGTGTTTGATTCATTTTTAGTAAGTAAAGGATTTCGTTGTAAGGCTTTTTCCCATAATCGAACGGATAACCTCCGTAAATCTTAGCAAGTTGGCTTAGTGGTAAATTCTCACTATAAAAGTCTAACCTATTACCTCCAGCTATTTGCCATAATCCTACATCACTACTTGATGAACTCAATAACTTAACTTCGTTGTTATGCAAATATACAAATTTTTCAATTAGGTATTTTTTTATTTGGAAATAATTCACTATAGGTAAATTGTAAAAATCTTCCTCGTTTATTTTAAATGCGAGTTGAAATATTTCACATACAACATTGAAGCTGTCGACCTTACCTAGCATCTTGTTTATTTTCTTAACATCATCCCAGCTTATAATTTCGAGGTTTATTTTCATTACTTCGGAAGATTTTAAACTAATGAGCAAAGCATCGTAAATAACACGCTCTCTTATGCTTAGTTTTAAATACTGCTTTATTGTTATGTTTTTCATCGTAACCCTATATGTTTCTTTGTTTGCATTAATTCATCATCGATTGCGTAACATGTTAAATCTATATGTTCGTCATGTTTAGCGTTTGGAAACATTGCGATTTGATTTAAATAGTTTTCATTCCAAGACCCTTCAACTAAAAAAACACGCCCACCTTCTATGTATGGTGATACTGTTCTAGCTCGTTCAATCTTACTCATTTGGACTAAGTCGCTTTTTATTTCTGCAACATTTAATCTTGTTTGACTCTTCAATACTTGATTAATAGATTTTCCACTTGCCTTTGGCTCAACTCTTATTATCGAAACATTTACTCCTATTGCTTTAATATGTTCTGGAATGAATTTAATAAGCTCCGGTAGTTCTAAATATTTGTCGATGCTCGAAAGTATATACACATCATTATTCATGCGTCCGTAAATCATTATTCCTGTTGGGTCGTTTGCTGTATCTTTAGTATATGCTCCGTCAATTATCATTTTCCAATTAATAGAACCAAGAAAAGCGCGCGGAACAATATTAAACCATTGTTTTCTCCATTCTCCCCCTTCATCTGGTGATGGTGTTTGCATGTATTGACCTGAGAATGTATAACGATTCGCTTGTCTAATCTGTTCAAGCTCTTCAAATGTATGCTTGTCGCTCCATAATGGTGTGTTTTCACTATCCAATGCGGGTAAACATAAATGCTCCCATTGCTCGCCACTCCTTCCGTCTAGCAAGAACCCGCTCAAATCATTTTCATGTAGACGTTGCATAATTACAATTATTGGCGTGTCTCGACTATTTACACGTGAACGTATAGTGTTATTATATCGCTCATTAACCGCTTTACGCTTTACCTCACTTAACGCATCATCTGGCTTTAATGGATCATCGATTATAATTGCACCGCTAAACAACTTGCTATCTGATACACCAGCTCCGAATCCCGTTATAGCTCCACCAGAAGCAGTCGCATACACACCACCACCTTGTTCATTAAACCACTTCTTTTTACCTTGCGCATCTTTTTTTAACTTCATGCTCCAGAACCTTTGAAACGATTCGCTTTCTATATACTCTTTAGCTTGGCTAGAGTTGTCAAGTGCTAAGTCGTCCGAATAAGATAAGTGTATAAACTTTGATTGTGGATTAATAGCAAGACCATAGCCTATAAATGATTTTACTGCAAGTTCTGTTTTTCCATAACGTGGAGGTATGTTAATTATTAAACGCTTTACTTTACCATTTATAACTTCCATTAACTTATCTGCTATAATACGAAAATGAGGTGCTACAATAAAGTTTCGCCTTGTATTTTCTTTGTAAACATACCTAGTGTAAAATAACAAGTCGTTTTCACACATCACCTTTAAAACTTTCTCCTCGTTAGTAAGCATCATTTAAAGTGTCTTTAATTCTCTTTATTTCGTTATCGTCTAAATCTTTAGTTTCGATATTGAAATTAGTTTGTGTCACTTCTTGTGGAGCTTTTCCAAATATGTGTTCCGCAATGAATAATTGACCCCTTTGACTATCCATCAAGGTATCTTTTATAAATGTTATCTTAGCTTGCTCTTCTATTTCGGTATTATACAACTCCTTAAGCGCTGTTACAAATAAGTTATTTACCTTTTGCTCTTCGGATACAGATTTACGCCCCGCTCCTTTTCTTGCTCCTCCTCTTTGTTTCTTTTCTTCCATTTGAAAAAAGTTTGTTTATTCATAATCAATCTAAATAACCGCCATATTTCAGGCGGTTGGGTTTTACTTCTTAATTTTTAATTCTGATTGAATGTAAGGGATGATATACAACAAGATGTTAACCAAAATAAATATCCTATCTACTCTGTCTATTTCGTATTTAAAATACAATATATGAATTGTAATTGCAATTGCTAATAAATGTCCTATTATTCTTAATGCTTTTTTCATAAAACTATTTTTTAACAGGCGTTACTTTATATCTTATTTTTTTTGCTTTTTTAGCATAAAATGATTTTGCTTCATCTAAACTAAAACAAGTCTTACTTGCTTTTTTACCTTGTTGGCAAAATATAGGCCTGTTATTGTTTTCAAAGTGATTTATTGCTTCTTGTAAACTTTTTGCTATTGGGATCATAATTCTTCTAATTTATATTTATTTTCAAGCAATATATTCATTGCTTCTGCTTTTTCTTTTATTCTGAAAATATTCGCATCTTCTTTATTAGATGTATCCTTCCAAGAAACTATACCGTCACAAACTTTAACTTTAACAACATAACATCCTTCACTCACTAAAACATACTTCGGCTCTTTTTTTACTTCTGCCCAAGTTCCGTTATTGAAAACAACCCATGAGCCTTTTTCTTCTTTGCCTACCCATAATACGTTATTAATCAAATGATAAAAATCAAACTCATAACCCCTTTTATTAGCTTCTTTAACTAAAGCTTTTTCGATTCCTGTACATGTTGCTGGGCGGTCTGTTTTTTGGTTGTATTCCGCACCATTATCAATATTAAACCAGTTACCGTTAGCATCAATCCCGTATTTCAAAATATTATCTTTAAAATATCCCAAATATTCTTTATACCTATCATCCTTCGCCCATCCAGTAAAATTAAACACCTCAGGAAATAAATCTTTAATGTCAAGTTATTGGCTTGCGATTTTTCTAATTTGTTCTTCTGTAATATTCATGTTGTTGTTTTTAATTATTTAAACATGTTTCTTTCTCTCTTTTAGCATTTCATTGGCAGTTATATAAGCTCTTATAGATAAGCTTTTTTCATCTTCTAACCATCTACCTTTAATTAAAAGTCCTTGCATTGCAAACTTTGCAAATTCATCTCTTAGTTTGCTTTCCTCTAGTTCTTCAAATCCACTTTCCATGTCTTTAAATATTATTATTAATCTTTATTTTGTTAAGCAAATATAGCGAAAAATAAATAATAATTCGCTATATTTTTAGTTAATTTTATTGGTTAATTGTTTTAAATTGCTCGTAACCTTCTACTATTACAATCAATACCGTATCTCTTGGTAAGTCGCTATACATATAGACGTTTGTAAGCCCTTTTTTCAATTCTTGACCTAGTAAGTTGTAAACCACAAAAGGCGCGTTTAAATCGGTGTTTATGTCGAAAACTGGCATATCTAAACTATTACAATCAAGTTGAGAATTAACATAGTTGATAGCGTTACCATTTTGTATATTAAGATTTCCTTGAACGCAAACTTTACTTGGAAAGTTCGGACAGTAAGAAATAATAGTTAACGAGTGCCCGTTAACGTTCATATTACCAGTAATCACTAAATCTACACCAGAAATATTAAGAACAGCATCGCCGTTCATATTCAAGTTATGAATCGTTACAGTTTCTTTAGGGAAGCAATTCCCTGTACTGTTTTCGATTACGTGATTTCCTGATAAATTAAGGTTTTGCGCTCCTGCCATCATTGTAATAGCTAAAAAAATTGTTGTAAAAATTGTTTTCATTGTAAAATATTTAATTGTTAATTATTTTTTATTTTTTTTAATTATGGCGAATTCGCCATAATTAAAGTACAAAGATTATTTCTATACCCCCATTAAAAATCCACATATCCCCTTCATAAAATTCAGAATCCGAACGATAAATATATGAAGCCATTAAGCCTAAACCGATACGTTCAGTAATGTAATATTGATAGCCACCCTCAATTCCAGCAATCGGGTTTCTGTTACCCTCTCTGAAATTCACACCGACTAATCCGCCTATATAAACACGTGAATCTTCAAACATTCCTAGATGCTTGTTAAATCCAACTGCCCCATGATATTGGAAGTAACCGACATTGTTAAGCTCAGGAAAAGAATATATACCTAACTTAAAATAGGTGTTATCCATTTGGTAATCTAAATTGGCTCCAAAGTTAAAGCCATCTTTTATTATTGCATTTGGCTCTGTGTTTATGCTCATTGTAAAGCGTTTGTCACTATTTCCAATTTGCCCTACTGATACAGTAGACACTAGTAATACTAAAATTAATTTAATTGTTTTCATAATTAAAGATTTTCTAATTGTTTTTTAAAAGTATTTATTGCGAAAGAAGTATTAACCATTGCTATTTGAATTAATTCTTCAATTTCTTTTTCTGTTAAAGATTCTATTTTACTGTAATATTTAGACAGCTTATCTTTTTCTATTTCTAGTTTTTCAATAGTTTTAAATATACCGTTTGCTTGGTTCAAAGTTTCTAATGTCATGATATTAAAATTTTCTAACTATCCCAATTGATCCCGAATAGATAACTTTAGGGTCTGCGCCCGAAAATAACATATCTTCCCTATGATCTCCAGTAGCCCTTAATCTTAGTGATGTTTTTTCGTTCAAAGAGAAGTCAATGCCACCCTCAATTCCTGCTAATGGGTATCTTTCGTCTCCTCTGAAAATAGTACCTAACCTAACACCTCCATAATACCTAACCTCTTCAAAATATCCCGATGTTAAGTTAATACCAAGACCTCCAGCGTAATCGAAATAGCCACCTTCTAAATCAGGTAATACTTGAATACCTATTTTGACATAACCCCAATACTCTACAAGTTCTAATTCAGTTGTAATGTTTGGTGATTTCTCTTTCCAAGTAGCAACTGGATCAACCATAAATGATGCGTTGAAATACTCTTTTTCTCCAAATCTAATTTGCCCTACTGATACAGTAGACACTAGTAATACTAAAATTAATTTAATTGTTTTCATAATGTTTATTTATTTATTGTTTGTAATTCTAAAGCCGTTTTTAACTCTTCATTAGCTCTAGCTATCATTGTTTTATTTATTTCAATCTGTCTTTCTTTTCGTTTAATAAAACTGCTTAAAGCTAATTCTTTTGTCTCGTAAGCAAATCGTTTTCCATTTCCGCCTTTTAAAACAAATTTTTCTTTTCTATTAAATACAATCCAATAACCTTTATTTGTTTCTCTTTTAATTTCAAAACTAATTACTTGTATTTCTGCATTAAATTCTTCAGAAGATAGGTCTGAAATATATCTATATAATTCTTTCATTTTGTTTTGTTTTTTAAAGCGGGTTCTCACACCCGCTGGATTAATTAATTTGTTTGGTTAATCTTGTAATTTAATCTAAATCTAATATTAAAATCTTTATTGGAATATTTCGCATTCCATTGTGGTAAACTGCTATTTCGTTTCTTGAAAAGTGATTATTCAGCTTTAAATTAAATAATCTGCTTTCTTTTAAAGATTCGTAATATTCGTTATTATTATGCCACATAAGAAGATGTTTTACTATTGAAGGCATTAATATTTCTATTTCGTCATTTTCAAGTTCGTACTCTTGGTATAAATCGTTTTTTGAATTTTGGATAAAATTTAAAATACCTTGTAATTTTTTACTATTCATAATATTGTTTTTAACTATTGATTATTTTTTTTCTTGCCTCACTTGAATCAGATGCAGATTTCTGTAGCTCTTTAAAATTATCTGGAAAATAACTGATAGCCGTTTTTCTATTTAAATCAAACCAAAATTTAGAAAAATCCATGTAGTTTTCAAATTTGTATTCGTTACCGTATTTGTCTGTAAAATTATTATAAACTTTCATAATGTTTTTTTTAATGTTATGCTTTATTGCTTTACAAAGATAGTAAAAAAACAATACGAAACAAATAAAAGTTTAATTATTTTTTTTTTAATAAATGATTGGCGACATTGAAACGATCGCCAATCAGGGTGTTATAAGCAAGCTGCTACGTTTCTGCTCCGAATGAAAGTTCCCCATTGAGAAGCCATACCATCGGCAATTCCTTTGAATGTTTTTGAACGTGCTTTTCGCCTTTCTTCTTTTGGCAGTTTAAATGTTTCGTAATGCAATCGGCTATCAGTTCGACCGCTTTTGTGAATGATAATATCGGGTTCAACTATTTCAGTCGGTTCTAATTTTGGTAATCCGGCAAGCCACAAACAAGTGCTTTTCCTTTCAGTATGCCTAAATTGGTAAGGCTGTATAATTTGATTTGGCTTTTTATAAAGTCGGCTCATTATTCCTATTGGGTTTTCAATGTAACCACATCCAATTTGTTCCAATGCTTCGGCACATTTCAAAAAATGTTCAACCGCTTCGGCTCTTTGTTCGTGGATATTTGGAAACCTTTCAGCATATTCCGGCTTATAGTATTTATTTGCTGCAACTGTTAGCCTTGTGCATTCTGGGTGCATTCCTAAAAAATCAGGTTCAATCAATTTTATAGCTTCAAAGCAATCCATTTGCAAATGCCTTTCGGGATATTTTCCACTTGCCGGTAATAGGTCGCAACTATACGCATCGTGTCCAGCGTTCAAAAATGCTTCCATTACAGTTTGACTTTCTTCGTGTGTTATTAATACTTTCATAAATTTAGTTTTTAAATCCGCACTAATGCTAATATATGCTATAAGCAATTTGTAGAATTTTAGTTTTTCAGTTCGTATTTTTTAGTGGCAAACTGCTCATAGCATCCGCCGTTAAATTTTATTTTCCACACGTGCAATTCTGACAATCAGCAGCACATTTGTTATTCATTAAATCTTGAAAAACCTCTTTAGGCATTTCTTTTTTCTGCTTGTTTACTTTGATTATGAAGCATGCGTATAATATTATAGATATGTATATTATTATAATTACTATCGCTGTTATTATATTTGTGTTCATTTTATTGAGTTTTAATTATTGTTATTATAAATTTCCTCTGCTTTTCCTGTTAATTTCATAATATTAGTTGTAATATGTTTTATTCCCCTTTTCGTCTATTACTTCGATTCTTCCCCAATTCCAAGTAGTCTCTGTATTGCAACTATAAAACCGATGTTTCTTTTTTGCTGTCTGAGAGTACGACTTGAAAAATTTTTGCAACGCATTATATATTGAGTTGGCTTTTATTTCCTCAAAATCATGCTGATTAAGGGTGTTAAATCCAAATAAACCCCAACACTCTCTTATTTTGTAAACTTCCATAAGACGTGCTTTTTTTCTTAGTTTTGTTATGTGTTTTGCTTTCATAATACTTTTTTTAGGTTTTTTTGTTCATTTTCGATAACTGCTGTATTCATGGATTTACTATTTTTAGATTTTTATAAACCCAATCCCCTAAATCAATCAACCCTAGATTGTAACTAGCAGATGTCGTATGTATTACCTCAAAAGATAATTTACTTTGGGTAGAAATAAACTCTCTCATTTTTAAATCATGTGTTTGAACTATGTCTCCTTCATAAATTTCTACTCCGTTTTTATCTTTTAACCCCGTGAATTGTCCGACTGTTTCAGGCACAACAAAATCATGATTCATAAAATCTCCAATAATACTTTTGCCCATTAAATAACCATACACCCACTCTCCGTTATCTACTTTTTTACCTCTGAATTTAATTTCTCTCATAATTTCTGTTTTAATTGTTTTTTAATATAATTCTTACTCGTTTTTGAACCTCTATACTTTCTTGTTGTTTTAAATGGTTTCTGTTCATTTTTTCTCTTAAATCAGAAGTTCTAACACTTAAATCTTGCCAATATTTCACTAAATCCCTCGACTCCTCATTATCTTTTATGTTTCCTGCGTTTTCCATTGCTCCATGAACAAAAGCTTCTAATTATGCCATTAACAATAATTCTTTACCTGTGATATGCATAATGTTTCGTTTTAATTATTTTACACAATTACTACATTCTTTATAATCGTATCCAGTTAGTTCATAAAAATACACTTCTGTATTACAATTATAGCATTTTGTTTTTTGTGCATAGTTGTGATAAATAGAAGTCAAGTACATTTTATTGAATAGTCTATTATAATCTTTTATAACTTTTTCGTTAAAATCAAAACATACAGAGTTGTCTTTTACAAAATCAATAAGTTTAAATTTTCTTTCGTTTTCAAATTCTTTTAAATCAAAAACATCTTGATTGCTTAAATAAAATTTAACATAGTCATTAGTATTACTTACTGTGTCTAACGGAGCTTCATTAAACAGCTCGCAAACAAAATACATTTTAGCAAAGAAAATCCATTTTAACTGAATATCTTTTACGCAGTCTAAGTTTACATTTAAATATACATTATTAACCAATTCTTTAGGTAAATTTTCTGTTAAAAAATCCAGCAATTCTTCGCCTATTTCCTTATCAATATTTAAATAGAAATATTTTATTTTTTCTATTTTTAAATTAGTTTCTTTTGGAAAATCATTAATCCCTAAATTTTCTAAATAATTTTTTAAATCTTTCATAATATTTCGTTTTAATTACAATGCAAATATAAACTAAAAATATTTAAAAACAACTATCTTTTGATTTTATTTTAAAGAATTTTTCTTATTTCAAAAGGTATATTGTGTTCTTTTGCATAATCCATTCCATACTGCATGCCTTTACTTGTTCCGTAATCAATATAAAACACCTGTAAATCCGCTACCTTTTTCCATTCTAAACCAGCATTTATACCTTGTATTCGTTCACTTTCTATTTCGTCATTTAATATTCCTTCTTGCGTGTAAAGTAAATGTGATGCAATAGGACACTCACCACGCATCAAACTATCCCTAACACATAATCTTGCGTATCTTATATTCCTTTCTACAAATCCAGCGTAAGGGCTTTCTAGTATTACTTTTTTCATCTTTTTTGTTTTTTTGTGAAAATTAATTTTTCATTAACGCCTTCACGAATTACAATCTTTTTTTCTTTTACTAACTCGTTTAGGTGTTTTTTTAGCGTTTTTATATCGATTACAAGACTTTCTACTAAAAACGATAATCTTACACCGCTTTTGTTTTGTAGTGCCTTATGTCGCTTTATAATCGTTTTTAGTATTTCGTCTTTCATTTTAGTTTATTATTTTCCCGTGTTTAATTATAAAATAAAGTTTTCCTTCTTCTGCTCCCCATTCAGTATTCCCGAATCCAATTTCTATTCCTTTGTGTTCTAATTTTAATATTCTTTCAGTATCTCCTGATTTTGGATAACCTAGAGTTATTGTGTTTTGCGAGAACTTTTTAAAAAATCCATTAGGACAAGCGTTTAAATGACAATTAATATCTTCTATTGTTTTGCAATCCCAAGAAAAATCATTATTTATTAACCTTTTTATCCAATAAGGTGTTATTTCTCTGTAATCTTCGGTTTTTATTCCTGATTTAGTCATTTCAAACCATTTTATTTTTAATGATAATTGTAAATTTTTCATAATCTTGTTTTTTAAATTATTGTTTTTCTTCTTCTAAAATTCGCTGCGTAATCGCATATGCAACTAAACCGCCTTTATTATTTTTATTTTCTTCTGATTTTGCGTAAAATTCTAACGCCCAAAAAATAACATCCTCTACTCTCTCAATGTGTATTTGATTTTTCAACTCGTCTATTAAAATCTTTTTTGCTATACTCATGGTTTTGTTTTTTAAATTATTGTTTTTTATAGGTAACGCCTTTTTGTTTAGATATAAAACGTTATTACTCGGCGTGCGAAATACCTAATGAGTTATAATGTATGTTTTCAAGAAGTTCTATACATTCTTGATTTGAAAGAGCTATTTTTTCAATATAATCTCTTATAAAATTAATTTCCTCTCTGTTTTCTAGTTTTTCTAAAATCTTGCAAATCCGAAAGAAATCTTTCCCACTGCCTTTTTGTATTGTTTTATTTTTAAATTCGCTCATTTTAGTTTAAAATTTTTAATTATTTTTTAAATTATTGTTTTTTGGTTTTGTTCTTTTTTTGACTTGAAGAAGTCAATCAACACTAATTTCTTAGCTCGAATTTCGATTTTTGACTTTGCAAGGTCGTAGCTTTGGTTTTGTTCGTTGCTTACAATCGCTTGTACAATCTCTTTGAATTGCTTTCTTGCGCCTTTATCTTCCGATGTCTTATTTCTATATTCGTCTTTTATTTGTTGCCTTGCGAGTTCTGTTTTATTGGAGTAGTACATTTGAAGTTTTGGAGTATTTAGAGCTGGCATTTTTAAAATACCTATTTCGATCAGGTGCTTAAAAACATTTATGTAAGGCTCGGAGATATCTCCAGTCTCTAAATATTCAGAATATCTGCTGTTAACCGCATCATTCATTATTTTGTCTATTTCTTCTTGGCTCATGGTTTTTTCTTCTAATTGTTTAACAATATTGTTATTTGTTTTTTCTTGTATTTTCCATTTCTTGTATTTTTTTAAGATAGTCGAAATGTATGCAGCGTCAAATAATTGGTAATGTTCTGTTTTTTCCTCGTAGATGTTATAACGCTCTAGCTCAAATGCTTTAATCAGCTCCTCAAACGATAAGTTTTTCATGTGAGTAGTGAGCATATTAATTATATCTTGCTTAATCATATTGTCAACGGGCGCTTTAACTTGCATTAATAAGCTTGTTTGCGCTATCCATCCAGTAATTAAGAAAACAAAGTTTTGGTTTTTCTTTAGTTCTGAAATCTTTTCAAAATCAAAAGACTTTTGCAAAAATGATCTTGTAGGCAGAAGTATAATCGCATTAACTTCTTCTTTTTTTTCAATGAAATACTTTTCAGAATTTTCTATTACTTGTAAATTACTCATGTGTTTTAGTTTTTATTGAGGTACATAAAGTCCAGTTGTATCCAAGTTTTGTTTTATAGTTTCCATCGTTTGACGACCTGCAACAATCTCATTTTCTTTTTTTGCGGAACTTTTTTCTTTATTGAAATTTTTATCGTTTTTAGCCCAAGTTTCTAATCTTCTACTTAACGACCAAGTTTTCTCTAATTCTTGTTTAAATTTTGTATTTGACTTATTTGGCTCTGTCCAGTATTTAAAAAAGTCATTCAATAAATCTTTTCCGTAAATTTCTAAAAAAGGTTTGAGTGTGGAAGAAAATTTCAATTTTCGTTCTTCTATATTCTTTTTAATTACATTAACAGTATCATTTACATTAACAGTATCATTTACAGTTGGATTTGTTGAAGTTTGTTCAACACTTTCAACACTTGTTGGATTTGTTGTGTTTTGTTCTTCATTTTTTAACGCTCTTAATTCTGCCGAACGCTTACCAGCATCGCTTCTTTTTTGCTTAACATCTTCAAATTTTATTAAATCCCTTTTTAACTGCAACTCTATTGGTTTCCAAGCTGTTAACACAAGTCTATCTTCTAATACGGGGTTTTTGTCGTTTACATATTCTAATAAATGATTAAACAAAATACCTTTTTCTTCGTTGGTTAAATGTTCTATACTCTTTAATAAATCAGAATATAACACAAAAGATTTTTTATCTGTTGCCATTACTCTCTCCTTTCTCTTCCCACTTAGGGCAGTATTTTTTTATATGCGTAAAAGCTTCATGAACTGGAACGCCAAAGACTGAGAAATCACAATTATTTACCTCCCATTCTTGAAAAAATTGAGGTTCATTAGCTCCGTTATTGTCTTTTGAAAAACATTTGTTCTTACATGATAAACACCCTTTTATTTGCGGATTTTTCCAGCACTTACAATTGCTTTCATGATCTAACGCTTTTTGTTTTTTCCAAAATCCTTTTCCACATTCTGAGTAATATCTTAATACTTTTTTAGTTTTCATAATTTACAATGTTAAGTTTTTAAATAAATTTTTTACTTTCCTAATTTTATCAATGTTGCTCCGTTAACCATTACTATTTTTAAAGATTCTTCTTTAATCATCTGATTAACCCTAGCTCTTGTTACACCTATCAATTTTGCATATTCGCTTTGGGTGTATAAATCTTTTCTAAATTCTTTACTCATTATACAATGTTTAGTTTTTTATGTCAAAAAAAGCAGTTCTTTACCGCTATTGTTTTACAAAGATAGTCTTTTTTTTATAACTACCAAATTATTTTAAATAAAAAAACCAGCAATATTTGGATTTTGCTGGTTAAATAAATTTAGAATTAAAATTGTTTGTTGATTAAAAAATTTCGGATATTCAAAATACTACAAAAACAATAAATAATCTTCTTTATATTATTAGATTCTTACAAGATAATAACTTTTTCAACTTTTAAACCTTGTAATTATAAATCGGAGCTATTTTGAGCCTCTTTTTATTAAGACAAATATACGATTATTTTATTACTATTTCTATTTCTTTATTCAATTTTTTTACTATTTCTTCAAATCTACTAAATCTTATTTGACTTCTTGACTTAATCCAGTCGTGAAGCAAGTATTTATCAACGCCTATTAATTTAGCAAATCCCTTTTGCGTCATTCCTGAGCTAAAATATAATTTAGCTAATTGGTTATTTAAATTGTATTGTTTCATTTTATTAAGTTGTTTAATTCAAAGCGTAAATTTTCAGAAATATCTAGTTTCAAGATATGATTAACCGAGTGTTTTACTTTTTGTTTTTGTCGGTTTTCAAAGTTAGCTTGTATATTACTTTCGTTTTCCTCAATCTCCAATATCGAATCCATGTTTAAACGCGTTTCGTTTTTACGTTCTTTAGTTCCAGTAACACAAACCACGCCTATATCTAATAAATCGCTTAAACGTGCGGAAACGGTTTGATGCTTCATGTTTAAGTTTATTCTTATTTCGTTTAGCGTTAACTTTGGAAACTTTAAAATATAATTGTAAAGCCTTGTTTTGTCGGTTTCTATTTTGCCAGTTGCTAACTGGTGCATGAATGTTTTATAACTTGCGTTTGTCATAGCGTGTCGTTTAAATAATTATCTATAATATCTTTTGTTTGTTCGAAAGACCACGAAAAACAAGCAAAATAACCTTTACTGTTTAGTTCGTTAATTGTTTTTTGTTGCCCTTGTAAATGATTGCTTTTTTTGAGTTCTCCAGTTTTTTTAAACGGTGTTTCAATTTTTAGCTCAATAAATAATCCGTGATATTTTTTGTTAGGTTCTAAAATCAAAACATCTGGACAATGAAAATCTTTTTTTTGTATTTTTTTATTACGTGCCAATTGCGGGAAAGTCATTCGTAGATTTGCCACCGTATCGCTTAAAAATAAAACGTTTTGGTGTTGGTATTTTAAGTAATTACACACCATGACTTGTAAGTTATATTCGGGTTGTTTTTTCATAATTAAATCATTTCTGCAACTTTTTCAGTTAGTCCATTTAAATACTCTCTGCATTTTACAACTTGCTCCTTCATTGTTTTGATTAAATTTTCGTCTTTTTTTGTTTCAAAAATCTTAACTCTTAAATTTTCAGGAACTTCTCTGAAATCTTCAAACCATTCTATATTGACCGCTGGGTTTTCATTGCAATATTCAACTAATCCACCATGAGTATATAGCATGTTCGAAACCATTTCTACAACTAATTTAATACTTTCGTCTCTAATATTTCCGTCGTTATCCATTATATTGAACTTCCAATCTGAACGCCTTAATTCATCGTTTATAATTTTAAAAGGTGTGTCAACTAAGCAGTATATTAATTCTGCTTCTTCTAGTCCTGTCAAGTCAATATAGCCATTAAGTTGACAAATATAATCCTTATTAGAGATTTCAGTTTCATAAAAAGGAAAAGTCGAGTAATCCCAAGATGATTTTATATCTCTAATTTTAGCCGTTTTATTGTCAGGTTCGCCTTGAAAAAAATCATTATATAATCTTTCTTTGTTTTTGTAAAATGGCTTTTTAGATACGTTAGAATATAGCGTAAAAGATATATCTTCAACTTGTATTCCTTTGTCTAGGTATTTATTTTTTAAATCGCTTCTTCTTTTAAACAAAACTTCTTTGTGTATTTCAGTTAGATAGTTTTTGGTAGTTGTTGATAGTTCATTTTTAGCGTTTTTCTTGTCTAATAAATCGCCTAAAGTTATAGTTTGCTTTTCGGTTATTTTACCTTTAGATTGATTTTCTAAAAGTCTAATCATTTCCTTTTCTTGGTTTTCGGTTAGGTTGGGTTTTACCCCAACCATTAATTTTCCTAAACTAGAGCAACGAAATAAATAATTATCGAAATTTAACGTTGTATTTTCCATGCCTGCAAAGTATTTATATGTTTTGTTTCACCTTCTTTATTTACATAACTGTTGCCTCTTAAATTAAAATCTACTGTAATAGTTTCGTTTAAATTATACGGATCAATTAAATCCGTTCTGTCTTGGTGCAATTCAAATATAATTTCCTGTGCATATTGTTCATTTGTTTTAATTACAAATTCTCTTTTTTGAAATTTCTCTGTAATTACTTGAACTTCTTTTTTTAATATTAATTCTCCTGTAACTTGCATAATTATTTTGTGTTATTTATTATTAAATTATTTTCTACTTCTTCAAATTCTTTAGACAACCTATTTAAAACCTCACTTGGCACGCTATTTTTTAGCTCGTTAAAACTTTCCAATGTTTCGCATTTATTTAAAAAATCAAGCGTCCTCTTGTCTTCTTCATTGTTGTTTAGTTTTTCCAAATCCAAAGGCTCGTTATTATCTGCGTATTTATAACCATTATCATTTATAACTGTTTGATCCATTTCCTGTGCTTTCTGCATTTCAATTGATAAAGGAGCGAAACCGCTATTTAAATGTAATTTTACAACTGTTTTTTTTGCCATCTTATCAAACTCATCTTTCCAATTTCCAAAGCCTTTTTTATATGTTTGCGAGTATTTTTTAGCGTGCTTCTCTATATCTTCTAAGCTCATGTAGTAGATACTCTCAAACCCATTTAGCAACTGAAAATACGAAGCGTAACCAATTACTTTATTTCCTGATTTAGATTTCCAATCGAAATGGAAGCCTTTAAAAGAATTATCTTCTACAAGTTGACCTTCAAAAACTTCTTTAACATCTAACTCTTTGTATTGGTTTGAGTTAATTGCAAGCTGTCTAAATCCTTTGTAACCTATTTGAAATTGTGCTTCTTTACCATAAGGTATAATATAAGCAAAACCTAAATTATTATTTATCGGCATTCCTAAAGATGTCGCTGTAAGACAAGCGTTAAAAATACTTGCAGCGTCGCAATTTTGTAATTGTGTATTTGAATTAAATAAACTTAATGCACTTGTAATGAATTGCGTCTTTCTTTCTCCTAAAACTTCTTCAATTCGTTGTTTAATCGCTGGACTATCTAATAGTTGAGAAAATCCCTTTTTTTGTGTTTGTACGTTACTCATAATGTTTTGTTTTAAATTACTGTGATTATTTTTTTATTTTTAAACGTTTGGATAATGACGACTAATCCAGTGTCTAAACGTTGGTATTGCGTTCTCTGTGGTTTTCTAAGTAACTGATTTAGCCAGATTCTAAATGTTACTATTTTTCTAAGTTTTTTCATAATTATTTGTTTAAAATTTCTATTGCTTTTTTTATTTTGTTTTTTGCGTAAGTGTTTTCTATGCATGAATCTTGCGCATCGTTAAGAAGTCCTATAACCTCTTTCAGCTCGTCGATTGTTATCGTTTTAAAGTCCATAATATTGTTTGTTTTTGAATTATTACTTTAGCAAAGATAGTAAAAAAAAACTATTAAACTAATGTTTTGTAACTTTTTTTAATAAAAAAACCACTCGTTAAAGTGGTTTGGTGGTTAGTAGATTGGTGGTTTTGGTTTTTCGATTGGTTGGTAGTGGGTGACTGATACATAATGATTACAAATAAAATTACCATGTTCTTTTAAAAACCTATCTATAGATTGCGTTCCGTCAGAAAAAAGTATATGACAATCCATATCTTCTTTCGGAGTACCTTTAATCCACCCGTTGTTGTTTTCTATTCCTTGGAGTGATTTGGGGCGTATAGTTTCGTTTATCGGATTATAAGTAAATACATTATTTTCAGATACCTCACTATATGTCAATCCTAATTCAAACAAACTAGAACTATTACACTAACCATTTGAAGCTACGTAGTCTTTTAATTGTTCCCAACAATCCCCGTACGCTTCTTTAATTACTTCTTGTTTTGTCATTTTATATTTCTTTTATTAGTTTTTCTATCGGGCATCCTGTTTTTTCGTGAATGTATATTAATGCTGTTAATATTTTACTCTCCTTGTTGTCGTAACGACTGAACGTATCGGGCGTAACGTTTAAAGGCTTGTCAAAGCTTCTCTTTGATAAAGGCATCATAACACCTTGTTTTATTTCTGCATCGTGTAAATCGTTAAAATATTTAATTGCCCTCTCTGCATCTAATGCATACTTTTTCGGCTTATCAACTAATCGCTGTGTTTTTCTTCTCATTGTTAATTATTTCTTTCTGTTATAAATTCTTTCGGTATTTTGAAATAGCCTTTGACACCGTGACATTCATCTACCATTGTGCTTACAAATTTAGCATGCATTAAACGTTTATTTGGCATTTCGTATTCCATTTTTGTCGGCATTACTATTGATAAATCATTGTCGATTACGCTTGTGAGAAAAGGTAATTTTTCAGCGTTTACATTCTCTTCTTCAATCTTTAGCAATTCGTTTTCTATCTCAAATGATTTCAAAGATTTTAAATAGTTTTTCAATCCAGTATAGTCTATTTTATAATTGTATTTCATCTTCCCATTTATTAAGTTGCTGCACGTCTTTAATTGTCGACTGCAGCAGTTCGTTTAATTCATTGTTTTGATCCTCTGTTAGTTCAATGGTTTCCGTATGCTTACCGTAGTGGTAAACACACTCTTCTATGATCGTTATGTAATCATCCTGTTGCTCTGCATAGATATTAAGGAAGTAATTAGCACTATTCCCCTTCATTCCCACCACTTCTAAATCTCTGCCCGTGTCGAGCTTTAGTTTAGATTTTAGTTTTTTAAATATTTCGTTTTCCATTGCTTTAGTTATTGATCCGATATATTTACACCATTTCGCTTTAAAATCTCACAAAAAGGAGCCTCCAGCATTTCTTTAACATCATCTTTGACATCGTCTTTTATGTCAAATGTGTTTATTACTTGCTTGTGTAAATCGGATATTTTTTTTAAAATCTCTATATTTAAATTTTCGATATTTTTTAAAGAGGATTCTTTTCTTTTTTTTACTACTTTGATTTTCTCATTAATTCTCTCGTCGTTCGATCCTCTCTTATAAAGGTATTCTTGAATTGCTTCAAGATTTATAAGTTCTAGTTGTTCTGTTGTATAATTCATGTTATCTGTTTAAAGTGTTAATATCAATTGCTAATCCGTTTTCGATTAATCCGAAAATATCGAAGTGATATTGTAGTAGTTTTTCCATAAATACATAAGGGACGTTTTTAACATCTTTAATTTTTTGAGGAACTGATATTAATTTGTTATTACTTGGAGTTAAAATTGAATAATCAAATTTATCTCCATAACTACCATAATCCGAAAAATCATACTGAAAAATAAAATTATCATCCTTTAACATACCTAATTCAATAGCTATTTCATGTAAAAATGTTTTATGTATTGACACTTCTTTTGCTAAGTCTGAAAGCGGGCGTAGGATTGGTTTAATACTACAGATAGGCTTGTGATTTGAACCGTGTTTTGCATTGAATATACCACACCATCCTATATGATTGGAAATACCTACCAATTCTTCTTCTACAATCTCTTTATTAGGTAAATGTTGGTTAAGCGATTTCAATCCATAAGGTAAATAAGGCGCTAAATGTTTTAATTCTAATTTTTTCATATTATTTGTTTTAAATGTTAATATTCTTTTTTAAAAATTTCAATCGCTTCAATCTCGTTTATTTCTCCGTTTAATTTTACTTTATTTTTATTTTCTTTAGTTAAGACCAACTCACAATCTCTGTAGTTTTCAGCGACTTTACGAACCTTTAGACTGTATTTTGATTTATTATAAGACTCACAACCTACGTAGTTACAATTACAGCCAATTAAGAACTCAATAAAATAAATATAATAACCATTATATTCAATTCTTTTTATTATTGGGTTAGAACCTCTATTTCTATCTTCAAATTTTAAATGATTCATGTTATTTGTTTTAAATGATTAGACTACAAATATAGTTATAAATTAATATAAAACAAATGTTTTAAGCAAAAAAAAGAGTAAAATTTTACTTCTACTCTTTTTTCAAACAAACATCTATGAAAATTAAACTATATATATCCTAACTAACTGATACAAATATATAAAATTATTTTTTAAAAATACGATAAAACCGATATAAAAAGAAAATTAATGTAAAAATAAACCAAACCACCAGCCAAATTGGATATTTATATTTTGTAATCAACTTATCCTTTAATACTATTTTTTCTTTTTCAATATACTTTATTTCAACTTCCTTTTCCTTTAATTGCTCCGTGCCTTTAATGTCTAATTTAGCGTATATCTTGCCGTTTCTTGAATACACATGAACAAAACCAGCATCCGTTAAAATCTTTTGATTAAATGGCTTTATTTCGCCTTTTTCGCTACACGGCTTTTCTATTTCAAATGTATCTGTAACCTTTTCTGTTTTAATTATTAACTTTTCTTTAATAACTGTATCATGTACAGTTAAATATTCCTTTTCGTAAACCGTTTCTTTTTTCGACCTGCAACTGGTTAAAATTACAAACGCAAAAACCCATACTAATAATAAGATGGGTTTTGATATTTTGTTATTTATTAACATTAAAATTATTTTTTTTATGGTGTAAATGTATTGAAAAATATTAATTATAACAAATGATTGGCGACATTAAAACGATCGCCAATCAGGGTGTTAGCAACAATAAAAATTATTTAATCGTTACCGTTTTATCGTGTTTCCAATTTGGAGGATTATTAAATACGACAGAGTTGTTTTGGTTAAGCCATTTTTTGTAAATCAATATTCCGTTTCTATAAACATATATCTCATCACCTATTTTTTTTGAGTGCATCATAATTTTAAAAGTTGCTAACAATAGCTATAAATAAAAGCCGTTATTAAGGTTATTTCTTTGAATCAATCATTTGTTATACGGCTTCAATTCATAGCCAAGCCGTTAGTGGCGAACGTAGGATCCCCAACACCGAGCATCCTACGAACCACGAAAAATTAAATCCTTGTATTACCCTCTTCAAACGCTTCGGCAGGTGAAAATGATTTGTAGCCATCTTTGTAAACCACATAATAACCTCCTACTTGTGGTTTGTGTTTATGCAAATAATCACCTTCAACTCTAAAAGGTGCATAACCTTCTTCTTCGGGAGTAATAATTGCACTTCCATCGCTTTCACGATTTTCTCCTTCTCCATCTCTTACAATGGATTTAATTTTTAAAGCCCATACTTCTTTATGGCTTCTGTACTTTGGCATTTCTACTGATACGCTCATATTGTTTTTATTTATTTGTTATTGTTAAAATATAAAGAGTTCGTTTTAGTTTGATTTGTTTTTTCTAAGTTGTTTTCAAAATTAATTAAAGCGCTACCTTTAGGTAAATCACTAATTAATTTAATTACACCTACTAATGAGATAAGAACTATTAAGATGATTGCTAATTTTTTCATATTGTTTGATTTAATTACTATTGCTTTATTGCTCTACAAAGATAGTTATTTTTAAATACAAAACAAGTGTTTGAATAAAAAAGTTTGTGTTTTTGGTAAACTTTAACATTTGGCACAAAAAAAACACGTTGTTAGCGTGTTTAAATTTTACCATCTTGCTTTTGCTCCTCGAATATCGTAATGGGTAAATGTTTTGTAAATACCTATTCCTCCTTGCTTCATTTTGCCCTCGTCGATTAGTTTTTCAATCGTTAGTGCAACTTCTCGTGGTGCCATGCCTTTGATTGTAATGTCTCCAGCATTACCTTTTGTGTGCTGGCTATTCTTTTCGCCACCTACTCGTAAGTTGTATTTTAAAGACCTATAACCGCTATTTACATGAATAGCCTTGCCTGTATGATCTCTTAAAGCCTGTAGATTTTTTGCTAATTCACGAATATTTATTTCAACATCACTTGGTATTTTACTACCATCTTTACAATTGAACTCTTCAAGTGTAAAATTTTTTGTTATTTGTGTCATTTTTTCTTTATTAAATTGATTAAAAAATCTCGTCCAGCTTCAACTAAAGCTGTTAAAAATAGGTCAATATTCCACTTGTAAGCAACCCATTCAGTAATGCGCTCGCTTGACATTGCTATTAAGCCTATTATCGCTGGTATAAAATCCTCATTAACCGTATTTTTGCAGAAAGAATATGCGAAATAAGAAGATGACACACCAACTGTATAAGATAGAAATATCCTTAACTTACTTACTTTTTCTCTCTTTACTTGAATAGCTACTTTCATAGAAATTGCAATTACTGCTGGTATTAATGCTTTTACAATGAATCTATAAATCTCCTCTGTTATTACCTCGTATCTGTGCATACTTCCTGTATATAGCGTAAGTAATAATTACTATCGCTGTTAATATTTCGTTTAATCCTAGTTCAAAAGGGGTTAATCCAGTAATTCTAGTCTCATCAAGGAAATTATTTAAAGATAAGGAAAACAAAACAAATTTAATAATACTTTTTTTATCCTCTAAAAATAGATATGTACATAGCAAAACTATAAAAAAAGCGAAAACCATTTCGTAAGTTCTAAAATGCAAAATACTTTCTATTTTCTCCCAAAATAACGAGTTCAAAACCACAATTATAGTCGCTATGTACAATATCTTTTTCATTATCTGCGAGGTGGTCTTGTTCCTATTAGTTCTAGTCCAGCGTTTTCTAAAATTGCGCTTGCTTCTGCTATTGCTTTCGCTTGCTCTTCCGTTGGTTCTTTTTCAACCAAAATCATTTTGTTACTCATTTTGTTATTTATGTTTAAATTAATACTTTTTTTACAATGCTCTTTATCGAGCCAATCTAATATACTGCAAATGATTCTACCAGCTCTTGTAAGTGTTTCATCTCGTTGGTTCTTGCCTAGTGCGCTACTGATAGTTTCGCCTTTCTCTCCGAACTTATAACCATTTGATTTTCTTAAAAATTTATTCCAAGTAGCTCGAAATTCTCGATTTGCAAATATATCAATGTTTAAAGCGGTTTCTAAGAAAAAACCTTTTTTTGTTTTTACCGTAATCCAGTTAATCAATGTTAACGGAAGGATTAGTAAATATGCGATTAAAAATAATATAAATCCTATCATTTATTTCCTTCTGTAAATATGTAATCTAATTGCTCTTGAGTAATACCCATCATTGCAGCCATTGCGTTAAGTTGCGGGTCGTAACGGTCAAATGTTACCGCATCATTCCACATAGTAAATGTTAAATCCCTTTGCATTTCATCTGTTATTTGCCCTATTGCATCTAATATACTACCTAACGAAATACCCATCCTTATAAGTTGCATTTTCAAACGCATCCTACTAATTGGATCAGGAATTTGTAACCTTCTATCCGCTTCAATTTCTTCCTCTGTTGCACCTTCTTCCCATTCTTGTAAGTTGAAATTTAAACGAGGTTTAATAAAGCCATGCTCTTCAATTAACTGTACACTTGTCATTGTCCAAGATTGGTCTATGTATATAGAATCAACGGTATATCTCCCTATTAAAATACCCGTATTTGGGAAAATTCTGTAAACTATCATATTGTTTCAAATGTTAAAAAAATTTCGCCTAAGTTAGTACCACCACTTCCTGTATTTATTTTTACAAATGGCTGTATTAAGTTTCCTTGTTGCAAATCAATTGATGCAACTGAAAAATTTTGTATTAGTCCTGTTGTTGTATTCGCTTGGAAAATTCTAACCGCATTTGTAGTGGGATTCATAAAATTGTCACTTTTCCAAATAGATAAATCAAAATCTAAAGCGTTTAAATGCGCGCTAACTATTTGCAACTTACAATCGTATGGCACGCAAAATAAAGTAGTCGTGATACCGCCTATGCTGCTTAATACACTACCATCACTTAACCCTGTTGAGTTGTTTAGTATTATTGATCCGCTTAATCCTTGTGCGTAATACAAAGGTGTTGCACTTCTTGTAATCGTTACTTTTGGAATTGATAAGCTAAATATTTTAGTTCCTGTGCCACTCCCTCCAGTTGCGCTAACAATTGGATTTAACGGGTCGGTATTATCGACTGTAACATTTGTTCCGGCTACGACGCTTTGGACACCACCAACTCCAAGACTTGAACGAGTAAAGATAACCGTAAGTAATGCATCTTGCAATAACGCAACATTTGCAAATGTATTTCCGTTAACTTCAAATTGATCGAATGATGTCGGAAAATCTGTTAATTTTATTTTAGAATCGTACGTGTTAACAATCTCTATTTTACTCCCAGAAACTATAGGTGTGAAATTCTTTAAATAATTTACACCATTAAATGAGAATTTTTGACTATCTATTGTATTAATTATAATCATCTTATATTAGTCATTTTAAATGTGTTATTAACTCTACCAACTCCACAATTAAACAAAGGTTCTTTTGTTCTTATTAAGAATTTTTCAACGTTCAACCAGTAATTATATGCAGTCTGTTTGTTATTGTTGAATAAGTTCTTTTTAAAAGCATAATCGATTGGCTTGCTTTCGTTTAGGTTTAATTTTGACGTAATGCCAAAAGGATTATCTATCAAATCTCCAAACATTGCGTAACGAGCATATACATAATGCGCTATAACCGATTTTAATCCATAGTTTGTATAAGTAATACCGTTATATGTGTATGTACTACCGTTTAATAAGTCCGCATAAGTAGCCTGATCGTCTAGTATCGCTAAAAATAAACGCTCGCCTAGCAACGGCTGTAAATCATTAAATTGCGTTTCAAGTATTATTTCGTTTAACTTATCTAAAAAAACAGAGCTACTTATTTGCTTGTATGCTTGAATTTCAGCTAAAGTTATTAATTTTGTAGTTATCATGTTATTGCGTTTGTTTTATTTTCTTCTTCAAATAATGACTTTATGAATAAGTACTCTCCGCTATAATTATAAATATCCTTTAATACGTCATTTACAGTTGTTTGCAGTAAATCGCGCTCATAAGTAGTGTTAGTCCAGTATGTCTTTTGCATTTGTTTTATTGCTTCCCCATTTTGCCCGAATAAGGAATTATCTGAGCTGCTCACTAAATCTTCTGGTAAATTATTAGCTGCCATTAAAATATTACTTCTTACTTTTTTTTCCGTGTACTCAAACATTTTATCGTCAATCTTCGATTCTATTTGCTTGATGAATAGATTATCTTCTATTTTATCCCCAGCGTTTTGCATTTCAAACAAAATAGCTCCTCCAGCATTTTTAGCACCTAGAAAATCCTCAATACTTTTTTTAGTTTCTTCTCTTTCGCTGTTCGCCTTTAAATACTCTGGGCTAGGAATTGCACGCCCTTCATTATCGTAAATAGTTTCTTGTAAAGTCGTATCAATTAAAGGCGGTGTAATTACAAGTGTTTTTCCGAAAAAACCATGCTCTAGCAAGTTTGCACGATAAATACTAGCCAAATCCTCGCTTCTAAGATCGTTTAAGACAGAATCAAACCTACTTAGTGGGTAATGATAATTTCTATCCATATTAAAGAATAAAACTTGTCCTTTATATTTTTCAATACCTCCAGAAGCTTCAATTTGATATTTTACGACCTCTTCTTTTTTGTTGTAAACATCAAATATTTTAGACTCTTCTTTAGAATTATTCCAGTCTCTTTTATAAATGATTTTACCGTTATATTCTTCGCTATCCTTTTGCCCTACTCGGCAATTTTCAAAAGCCAAAACCCTTGGATTAACTGGCGAAAAATTTAAGTCGTAACTAAAATGTATAAAAAAACCTCTGTTTTTCGCAATATCATCTGCTAAATCAAACGCAAAATCCTTTAGTTTTTGATTTGTATGGTCGTTAATTATAAAATCGTCACTATTACCAAAACCTTTACCTATTAAATATTGAATCATGTAATTAAGCGCCATCTTAGCAGTAACAGAGTTATTAACTAGTCTGTCTACTTTTTCTGGATACATATTATCCTCCCCATTTTGGTAGATGTCTAGCTTTTTATTATAATCTGTTTTTCTTTTGAATACGTCTAAAATGGTTGCAATCATTATCTTTTATTTTTACGTTTCTTTTTACTTAAAACTAAAGGAGTTATGTTTTCTTCTTGATTAGGTGTAATTTGCTTTACTTCCTTAACCTCTTTTTCTTCTTTTGGATATTTGTCAAACAAATAATCTGCTTCAAATTTTTCTAGCAAAATCTTTGCGTATTCATTAGTAATGTTTCCGTTGTTAACCCTGATCGAGCTACCAAAATGCAATGGCAATCCTTCTCTTTTTTTTCTTAATACGTAATCACATTGATTATTCATAGTTCTATATTTTTTAATAAATTCGTCGTGATAATTTTTGATACATTTTTGACAACTTGGATTTACTATTTCAATATGAAATTCATTCTTATAGTCAATCAAAAATGTTTTTAGATATAATACACCATCGGGAGCAATGCCCCCGATAATTGTATTAATATTTATGTTATTCCACTCGTAAGTCATTACGCTTCTGCAAACTTAGCATCAAAAGCAACTTTAGTTGTTGCGTAATCAGTTTCTAATAAAGTACAAGCTGGCTTAGGCTCTTCAAACCCTTCTGTACTTTCTAAAGTGAACTGAATAGTACCATCATTCTCTTTAGTGTTGTAAACTGCTGTTTGCAATTCTAAACCCGATTTAATACCAATAACCTCAAATGCCTCAACATTACCTGCACCTTTCCATTTTCTTTCGTATGCAACAACATATTTAGAACCTTGGCTCATGTTAAGTAATTGCTGTTTAACCTCAGCGCTTGGGTTAAGCAAAACACCCGCAAACATGTGCTTATATTTGTCTGTGCCAAACTCTTTTTTTACTAACTCATAGCTCGAACCGTTTACTTGCTTAACCCCTTGCAATAAATAACCAGTTTTACCCGAAAGTAATTGTAGGTTAGTCATTTTAGTAGTTATAGTAGCGTCATAAGTTGTCGCTGTAATATCGATATCGTCCTCATTTATAAGAATAACGTTTGTTTCTAAACCTCCTTGCGATGGATTGTCGCAATCGTTCAATATGTCTTGTGTAATCAATCCCTCACATGCCATAATTATATTTTTTTTTAAGTTAAACAAACAGTAGGATTAATACCCTACTGCTGTTAAATACGATTCCATTAATTTAGCATCTATCGAGTAAATACCATCCATGTAATTCTGTTTTGTTACTCTGTCGTAAAATGCGTCAATCTCTCCAAAGTCGCTTTCTGCCAAAGTACCTACCTTTAAATTCATTGGCGTAGACAAAACAATTCTATGAGGTAAATTCAAAGTTGTTCCGTTATCCTCGTACGCTTCAATTATTCTATCCCATAAGTTGATTTCAACAACTTCAATTCCTTTAAACCTCACAGTTAATTGTCCATCTTCTGTAATCATTGTGTTGCCAGCTCCAGAATTTTGAATACTTTCTAAATCGTCAACGTATTGATCAAAAATAGTTGAAGTAACGTAAAATTTAGCCATTCCTGACTTAATAAGTCTTTTGTCTGCTTTCTTGTAAACCGCTCTCAATGCGCTTAATCCTTCCCCACTTGCTAACTCTTGCGCTACATAACTAACACCTGAGTTCTTAGGGATTGTATAAACGGGGATTGCTCCATCTGCAAAAATTTGTTTGAAAATCCCGTCAAAAGTATTAAAATACGTTTTATCCGTTCCTACAGTTAAAACTCCCGTAGGCGCATTATCCGCATCAACATCATTAAACCAAACTTTTCTAAGTATTTCAATAGGTAAATTTTCAATTACTTTAGCAATTAAAAATTGACCTACATTCGATTGTGAACCTTCTATAATGTTATAGAAATCTGGGTTCATTTTAGCCATTTGATTAATAAGCTTGTCTTGTGCGTTAACATCTGCCGAGCATTGTTTTAATCTGAAATCTTCCTTTACAGGAGTCCAAAACTTCTCAGTTAAACTAATTCCCGCAACCTCGTTAGGCGTACACCCTGTTACGGCTTTACCCATTAACCCCATGTTGCCAGCAAATACAATTTGTTTATTATATTGAATACCAGTTTCAATATCGTGCAACTCGCTAAGTGTCTTGTCTCCCCATGTCAATTGGTGAATCACTTGCGATAAGTCCTTTAACTCTTCTGGATTAAAGGTAAATGTTCCGTTATTTATTAAACTTGCCATTTTTTGTTTTTAATTTTGTTTACCATTGCTTTATAAGGACTTTCCTCGTTTCCTTCTGTTTTTTTAGCATCTTTTTTGTCGTCGATATTAATCTTTGACACTATTTGTGCTTTGAAATCTGTAACCTCTTTTTTCATTGCCACAATTAAGTTTTCTTTTTCTGTAACGGTTGCTGTTGCTGTTGCAGTTGCGGTTACTTGGTCTGCTAATTGAGTTTTTAAACTCTCTAATTCCGCTTTTAAAGCCTCAACATCTTCTGAATCTCCTTCTGCCTCAACTACACTTGAAAGTTTTCCGTCAACAAACACATAAGTATTACCGTCAGGCATTACATACTCTCCATTTGCTGGCGCTCCATCAACTGTTGCGGGTGTTTCAAGTGGTATTTGCTCTCCTTCCATCACTTCGGGAAAATCAATACTAACACCCTTTGCATCTTGCAAAACGATATTAACTATTTTTTTTCCCGACAATTTCGCTATGATCGAATCAAATCCACTTTGAATCCAATTTTTGTCCTCTTTTGTCATTTTATTATCTGTTAAATTAAAATACGCTTTTGCTAAGACTGGTACATTAGCCATTGTAACGAAACCTAAGTTCAAACTTTCTTCATTGTTTAACCAAGTTTCATTTCTTAATAATGGGTAAATAGCCTCGTCCGTTAATCCTGTTTTTTCTTTGTAAAATTTTAGTAATTTATTTTCAGCATCTCGCAAAACTTTAGAGTAGTTTTCCATTTCGTCTGCTGTTCCATCCATTCCGCCCCAAGGTAAGTGGATCATAAATTGTGTACCTTCCTTTAACACCCTTGTATCTCCAGCCATAAAAATAACCGTTGCAATTGACGCAACTAATCCATTACCAACTGTTTTAATCGGCAATTGAAGCGAGCGTAAATAGTTGTAAATATCAAAACCTTCATCTACAACACCGCCCTCACTATTTATATGGACGTTAAAACTTGTTGCTTCTGGCTGTTTTTTCACTTGCTGTATAATATCAATAAGTCTCACGCCTATCTCCATTGGCATTTCTCCTATAGCACCATTTATATAAATATTACCTTCCATGCATCAAAGATAGTTAGTAATGCTAATTATATTTTGAAAGTGGTTTTTCAATATTTTTATTTAGATTGATTAAAAATAAGATTAAAAGGTGTAAAAAAACCATCCGTTAAGATGGTTCGCATTTCATGAATTTAATTGCATTTCTAATTGTCCGCTCAGTTACTCTGTATTTCTCAGCGCAATAAGTTATAGCAACTGTTTTCTTGTATTTTTTCAACTCGTTTAAATAACACTCGTAAATAGTTCTATAAGTCATTATGTTTATTGGAACTATTCCTCTTTGGATTAATTCTAAATAAAGTTTTTCGTTAATTCCAGTTATGAAATCGTAGTTATTTTGTTTCATTTACCATTTATTTATTGGACATTGTTCGTTTGTACTTCTTAATTTAGCAGACAAAGGACATTTGCAAATGTTACAATAATAACCTTGTATTTCTACAAAGTCATCCTTAACCATAGATAAAAGCCCTCCTTTTTTTAATTCATCACATTTTAAACAATGCTCTGCCCTTTGTTTTGCTAACTCCTCTGTAACTTCTGATTTAATTATGAAGTTTTCCCAACCGTTTAGTATATTGTTTAGCTTACTCATATTTTTTAATTGCATAAAAAACAATCATAGAGCAAATTACAATAAGCATTACATATACACATTTTAATAATTCATTTCTTAATTCTTCTGATTTAGAAAACGCTTCTCGTAATAAGCCATTTTCTTTATCTATTAAAGAAAATTTGTTTAATAGGTCTTTATCAATAAAATCTTTAACATCTCCTTTAGGAAATATTATTTTATCAACGTATTCATTTTTTATAACGTAGCAAAAATCTGTACCCTTTTTTAATCCTTCTGTAAATTCTTTTAATTCAATAAGCGCTTTTGCTTCTTCTTCCGATAATTCTGCTGTAAATTTCATAATGTAATGTTTTAATTTAATTAATGTTTATCTATTTCTAGTTATAAGGTAATCAAAACCTAAATCGCATTCTGTTATAGTTCTTAAAACTTTACACCCACAATAGTAAGATTCCTCTTTTGGACTTCTGAAATTCCAACTTCTTTTATAAAAACTAAAATAACAAGCTTCAAATTTCTTAAAACCTAATTTTGAAAACACTATCTGAACAGGCGCATTGTTGTTTTTTCTTTGTGAGTTAATAATATCTTTTTGTATTTCTTTTAAATAAGCATCCATAATATAATGTTTTAGTTTATTTCAAAGATAATAAAAAAACAATAGCAAACAAAATTAATTATCTGCCATTGATTGAACTTTTACATACTGAGTGCCGACGCTTTGAATCTCGTCAACTGCAACCCGTGGAGCTGGCATATTTTGAATAGCTTCAACAACCGAGTTAATGTTAATTTCTTGTGGTCTTACGGATTGCGTAATAATACTACTATTTTGACTACTACCAATCAATCCACCAGTCGCAAAACCTGGCACTCCTATTGATCTAAAAAAACTTGTACCTCCAGCCCTTGACTGTTGTTCTTTGTTTAAAATCACTTCTCCTTGCTTGACATAAGCTAGAGTATCATCACCACTATTTAAAGGAATAGATAAATTTGCTCCGTTGTTTATCACTCCATTTCCTAGCCTTCCAACTTCTCCACCACCATCAAACCCTTTAACTCCAGCTATTTTACTTACTTGCAGCAATCCTTGACCTATTGCAAGACCCGCAAAAATTCCACCAACTGGATAAGCGTAAGTTGATAACGCTAAAGATGCTGCTTTATATGTATTTATAGTTGCTTCTGCTATTGCTAAAGCCTTATAAGCTAAAGTGTTTTCTTTTAGCAGTCCTTTTGCTTGCGATAATCCATTTGAAACTAAATCTAATTTTGCTAACTCAACCGCTTGCCTGATTTGTTTTTCAGAATTGGCGTATTTTTGAGTTATTAAATCTTTGTCTGCTCCAGTTTTTTCTGCGTTTTCAAGCTCCTTTTCTTTTTCGATGGCTAAACGTTCAAGTTTTAACGCTAAATCTTCTTCAAATGTTAACGCCTCTGCTTCTCTTCTTAAATCAATATCAAGCAATCGTTTCTCAACATCTGCTAATTTTCTTTCTTCTTCCAGTTCTGCTAATTTAACCCTATTTTCTTCATTTATTTGGTTAATAGCAGTATTATATTCTTGCTCGTTAATCGTGCCTTGTTCTAACTTCTTGTTTTGAAACTCTTGATCCGCTATTAATTGACTGTTTAAAGCTTCTTGTTTTTGCTTTAATAATTCATCATTTAAAAACTTATCGCTTTCTAAAATCTTGTCGTTTTTGCTTTGAATAATTTGCAATTCTAATTCTGCATTTTGCAAAAATAGTTCTGCATTTTTTTTTGCAAAATCATTTGTAATATTTAGCTTTTCTGTTTCATATTCAAGTTTAGAGATCTTGCCATTTTTATAACGTAATTCTAAATCCGCTAATTCTTTTCTTTGAAGTTGCTTGTTAAAAATATACTCTTCTTCGGAACTTTTTCTCTTAAAACCTTGATTTGCTATAAATAAATCAATCTCTTGTTTTGACTTATCTAAAACATCTTGCAATGCTTTCTCTCTTATCTCTTTCGCTTTTTCTGCTGCTTCTTTTTGCAACGATACACGGTTAGTAAGCTGCTCACTTTCTTGCCCTGTAATCCTTTCTTGAATATCTGCAATAGTTGTTAGCGCTTCGGCTTGTCGGTCTAGCGCTTCTTTTGTTTGTCCCTCCGCTTTTATTCGTTGATTAGCCACCTCTAGTGCTAATTGTGCGATTTTAAGCTCGTCGTTAAGTTGTTGTTTTAAGACAAGTCCTAAATCTTCATTAGCTTTTATTCGTTCCTTTATTGTTAGATTTTCATTATCTCTAATCTGCCTAAGTTTTTCCGCATTTTTTTGATATTCTAATTGTGTAAGTTGGGATTTTCTTTGCTCTTTTTCAAGCCTTGCTTCTGCATCTGCTAATTTTCCAGCTTCAATGCTGGCGGTTTTCATTTCGTTTTTAAAATCCGCAACACCTTTAGACGCATCGTCAAAACCTAGTAAAGCTAATCCACCGCTTATAATATCAAGTGCTGTTTCAGCAGCTTGTCCAGCAAGTTCAAAACCTTTAACTATTCCGTCAATTAAAAACTCCCCTAAAGGTTCAAGGAAGCTTAACAATTTACCAACTATTCCGCTAAAAATAGTAAACACTTTAGTTATTTTATTTGTCGCTTCTTCGGATCTGTTCATAGCGTTTTTAACCAAAGCAAATACTAAAACTAAAGCAGCTATAATTGCGCCAACTGGAGTTGCTATAAATGCTAATGAAGCTTTTACCATTCCCATCATTCCGCTTGCAGCACCTTTTAAAGACGATGACATTAAATTATTTGCACCTCCTACTTTTTCAGCGTCTTGCGCTAATCCCGAGAAGTTTCCAGAAAGTAACTTAGTGATTGAAGCGGACGCATTCGCCTCGTCGTTCATTTCGCCCATCGACACAGAAAGTATATTTATCTGTGTATTAGTTTGGTTCACTTGATTATTATAGTAAATCCAGCTTTCACTTCCCTTTTCGGTTTCATCTCTTAATTGAACAAGTGCCTTTTGTTCTTCAACTAAAGCTTGTTTGTTCTTCTCCATTTCTTCAAATGCTTCAATAATAGAATCCTTATAGTTTCCAATGTTTATTTTCTGCTTTAAATAAGCGTCGGAATTTTCTTTTATAAAAGCATTATTTGCGTCTAAAGCATTGTTTAATTTACGTATTTCTTCTTGACCTTCTGCTGTTGTTGCGTTGGCTTCATTGCGCAACTTATTTAAAACTTTATTAGCTTCTCTAGCCTCTGTTATACTCGTTACTTCATTATCTAGCGCTAAAGCAATTAAGTCCAGTCTCACAGCTTGGTCTGCTTGCGCTTGCGTATTTTGCGATATAGCTTTTATGTTTTGATTGTATGCGTTTGATAACGCTTTTAAATCCGCTGCGTTTTGCACGAACTCCTCACTTGTCGCTTGTCCTGATTTAGTAAGCTCTTTTTGTTTATTTTTTATTGCGTCAATTTCTTTTTTTAAATCGGCTGTTGACTTTAAAAGCTCGTCAGTATCAATATCAAGTTCTGCTATTACTATTTTGTTTGCCATAATTATATAAGTCTTTTATTTGCCCTAACATACCACCCATTAACTACTATAGTTGCGTCATCGTCGCTTTCAAATATAAATTTCGCCTCATTATCTTTCGTTACTGCATCGCCAAGATACACGCTACTAAACCAAGTTTCGTTTAAATAAGTTTTAGCTGTTTTGTATGTTTTTTCCCCGCTAAACGTTAATTGATAAGTACCAATAGGAAAACTGCCAATTCCTAACTCAATTATGATTTTAACATTTTGGTTAGGCGATGATGTTGTAATATCTAAATCTAACCTTATATCGATAGTATCCCCAAGCTCTAATCCTGTAAAATCAAACGAATTGACGGTGGTGTCGTAAATATCATTAATCCCAGTTAATTTAAAAATCTTATTGGTCGATACTCCTAATCCATCATTTGTAAGATAAAAAGGATCCGCGCCAGTATAGCTTAAAGGTGTCGTTTGTGTCGCAAGATCGTTATAATCATACACTCCAAACGCTTCTTTTCTTGCGTAAACTTCTGTAAAATTCTCGTTAATCTTGTCTTTACCTGACGGCAAATTATCCGTGCCTAAAATTATTTTTTGTGCCATAATTATAACGTATCAAATGTTATTTCTGTGTTGTTAAATTTTATTTCTCTTGTATTCCAAAGAATCTCTTTACAGTCGATTTTTAACGGGTCGCTTTCAACTCCGTTAACATTGATTGAAATGTTAATCAACTCTATATTATCAGTCTTTAAAACTAATTCGTTTGCATTTTCACTAATCAAAAGCCCGCCATCAAAAGACCAGCTGAAAACATAATCTTTATTGTAAATTGTGTCTTGATAAATTGTTAATACTTGACCCGTAAACGAGTCTAAACTTTGTCGATTAAAGCCTAAGTGCAAGAAAGGTTTTAATTGTCTTAATTGTGCTATCATATCACTTCAAATATATTACTTGCATCTTCCCCAGTAAATGGATTTACAAATTTAATTAAATTACCAATACTAAACGAATAACCACACGTTTGATAATCACTATTAGTGTCTAAAAAAACATCTACATAAGTATAATTAATACCTCCGTCAACTGATTTATAAACATGTGAAAACAAAGTAGGGAACTCACTAGTGTAGTTAATACACCCACCTACATAGCTATTGATAGTCGTTCCTGTAACATTTGTAATCGGAACTAAAGGAGAGTATTTAACTCGTATAAAATCGCATTTCGTCTTACCTCGTTCTGTAAAATTATTTACTTTATTTAAAATGTAATAGTTTCCAAGCTGTCTAAAATAATAAAGCTTTTTAAAGTCTAAATCTTCAATATCTTTTTCATCAAGAAACAAAGTTAAATTAACTAATTGACTTTGGTTTAATATTTGATAAATAGGCAAATAATAATCACTTACAATGTCGCTAAATGGCAATTTAAAGAAACTTTCAAAAGGTGCGCTGTTAATTGATTGCTCGCTTACTAATGTTTCACTTCCTATTATCGTTGGTGTTTCAAAAAAATATTCATCTGAACGCAAGAAATAAAATCTTTTATCTAATGATTTATAACTTACTGAGCCATCGTCTTTAATCTCTTTATTCCAAAGCTTATAAATATTGGTTTCTTTTTCAAAAACTAAACTCTTATCTTTTTCTGGCGCATATATCTTCGATGCTACAACCGTTTTTGAATCATCTATATTAACATTGTCGATCGTAATTACTCCATCGTGGTAATCGCTTTGCTCGTCATTGTATTTATAAGTTAAGTTGTTTTCTTGCGCATAGCTTCCGTAAATGTATTTCTCTGAATTTACAGAATTATATTTACTGCTCCAGTCGTTTACCTCACTTGTCTGCAAAACTTCCTGTAACGTTAAAAATTCTATGTTATTTGAATACTTGTCAAGGTATGGAGTTAGTCCAAACCTCCAAAGAATCTCGTTTATGAAATCTTTTGTTTTGAAATCTATAAATGACGCATTGAAATCGATTTGATCCCCTGATAAAAAACCTATGTTAATACTTCCAGAGTTAAAAACAACATCGTAAATGTTCCCGTTTTGCTGTACCGCTTCAACAATAAAACTAACCAAATCTCCAGCGGTTAATGAAAGATATAAATCTTCTGAACTATTTATAATTACAGAAGTTGCAACTGGTTGGTTATTTATTGAAATTCTAACTCTGTACGCCACATTGTATAATAGATTTCCGTATTGATTTTCAAATGTAACCGACGCGTCTAAATCGTGGTTAAAAACGTAAGTTCCATCTGCTGGAATCAAATAGTTTATATTTCCAGAAATAAAACTTCCATTCGTTGGAGTTGGCGCTGTGTGAATTATAGGTAAATAATAATCATTACCATTCGCATTAACCGTAAACGCATCATTAGTATAATAACTTTCTGGTGTCGGATTTTCTTCTGCGCTTAATCCCTTCGGGAAAGTCATAAATAAATTAGTAAAATTGAAAGTATTAAAAATAGTTCCCGAATACGTAAATCCGTAAGTATTCATGACTAAATCAAACAACCAACTAACTCTAACGCTTGGTACTAGGTAATCAATGTTTATTTTATCTGTATCAAATAACGCCTTCCCGTTGTAATCTGCTATAATGTATCTGTAATTACTTGTTTCTTCCCAACTATCTATTACATTATTAATCGTTTTAAAATGGTTTATTTCCGTTAAGTCTAATTGCGATAATGTTGTGTTTTCAATAGCTTTGTAAAAGTCAATTGATCCATCATAAATATTAATTTTATACCCACTTGATGTTTCATTTACAACAACCCAACCATTATAAACAAAACACTCTCCAGAATTACCATACAAGTAAGCGTTATTGCGTTGATAAGGTATATTAGAACCATTACCTACTACACCTAAACTAGCCATACCCCTCACGTTTTTAGCTGTTAGAGGTAAATTATAAGTACTTGTAAAATTAGACTGCCGAGTATTCAAACTAAGTATGT